>ENA-OFCI01000002-OFCI01000002.1-metagenomes-genome-assembly--contig:-NODE-2-length-245305-cov-3.824726_pt1 | contig 245305 bp, 205 predicted proteins | sample MGYA00153391_OFCI01 | MGnify analysis MGYA00153391
CGGCAATTTTTGCTTTCCTGATTTATAATTTTTCTCCTGCAAAAATATTTATGGGCGATGCCGGCTCTATCCCATTGGGATTTTTAGCTGCAGTGCTGGGCATTCAGGGCATCTTTATCGGTATTTGGCGCTGGTGGTTTCCCATCATTGTGTTTTCGCCTTTTATCGTTGATGCCTCCATTACGCTTATAAAAAGAATAGGCGCACATAAAAAAATATGGCATGCACATCGCGAGCATTACTACCATCGCTTAATTTTAGGTGGCTGGAGTCATCGCCGTACCGCCGTGATTTATTACCTCATCATGTTCAGTGCCTCATTGAGCGCCTTTATCGCGCAAACAAGCGCTCCTGTTAACTCGCCGGGGATCATAGATGGTGTCATATTGGTAACTTGGGTGGTAATATATGGACTGTTCATACTCCTGTTGGAGTGGCGCTTTACAAATAATAAAAATGAAAAGTAAAAAGACAGTAGAGGCATCATGAAGAATTTTTCGATCAATGAACGCGCTGTGTTGGCGTTTTTTCATGACGCGATAATGTTGGTGATTTCGTGGGCAATAGCCTTGTCGCTTTTTGCTGAAACCGCCGACATTTTCCAATCAAATGTGATGTTCGAGAGCCTTGCCGTGGTGCTAGCGGCGGCCATTCCGGTACAGGCAACGGTATCAATTGTTTTTGGCATGTACCAGGGATTGTGGCGCTATGCCAGCTTGCCTGACGTGCAGCGTATTGTCGCCAGCGCAAGCGCCGGTTCAATCGCCGTTGCGCTCACACTCTGGGCTGGCGGATGGTTAGGCGCTGTAGGATTTCCGGCGTTTTTTGTACAAACACTTCTATTGATCGTACTCATGGCCGGCAGCCGTATCAGCTACCGGTCGTGGAAAGAGTGGCGACTTTATGGTCGCGCTGGCGAACAAGGTACGCCGGTGCTAATTTTAGGGGCAGGTGACGCAGCGGTCAGCCTTTTAAAAGAACTTTCACGTAGTGCAGAGTGGCGCGTAGTGGGTCTACTTGATGATGATCCCAACAAGCGCCATCGTTTACTACATGGCGTGCGCGTTCTGGGTTCAATCAATGAGTTACCGCGTGTTACCCGTACCATCAAGGTAAAGCACGCTATTATCGCCATGCCTTCTGTGCTCTACCCGGTTCGCCGCCACATTGTTGAGGTCTGTAACAAAGCGCGCGTTACTGTCCTGACCGTTCCCAAATTTAACGGCATCAGTATGTCTCCGACGATTCCGGGGAAAACTCAGCCGCCAAAAATTCGCCGCGTTGCGGTCGAAGATTTGATGAAACGTGAACCGATTATGCTGGACGATGCTGGTTTGCAAGATCTGCTTACCGCCAAGGTCGTCATGGTTACCGGTGCTGGAGGCTCAATTGGCTCAGAGCTTTGCCGACAGATTGCGACTTATCAGCCCTCACTCCTGGTGTTGTTTGAGCAAAGCGAATTCGCACTTTATAAAATTGAGCAAGCCTTGCGCGACGAGTTTGAAAACCTCCCCATCGCCGGTGTCATTGGCGACATCAAGAATGCTCGTCGTGTTAATCAAACAATGCATCAGTACTCCCCATCACTTGTCTTCCATGCGGCGGCGTACAAACATGTGCCGTTGATGGAAGAAACCAATGCATGGGAAGCCGTACAAAACAATGTGCTGGGTACGCTGGTGATTGCGCGTGCCGCCATGGAATATGGCGTCAAAAAATTTGTGCTTATCTCTACCGACAAAGCGGTGAATCCAACCAATGTGATGGGCGCATCCAAGCGCATGTCAGAAATGGTCTGCCAAGCTCTGCAGCAAACAGGCCAGACTCGTTTTGAAATGGTGCGCTTTGGTAATGTACTCGGCAGCGCGGGGAGTGTAATACAGCGCTTTCAAGATCAAATTGATAAGGGTGGCCCGGTTACCGTTACTCACCCCGATATGGTGCGCTATTTCATGTCGATTCCGGAGGCCGCACAGCTTGTTCTGCAGGCGGGAACCATGGGGCTAGGCGGCGAAGTCTTTGTGTTGGATATGGGCGAGCCGATTAAAATCGTTGATCTCGCCCGCGATATGATTCGTCTTTCTGAGCCGACAGATGAAGAAGTTAAAATCACCTACACGGGCTTACGCCCCGGCGAGAAATTGTTTGAGGAATTACTCGCGGATGACGAGCACACGCGACCGACACCTCATCCCAAACTACGCATTGCCAAAGCGAGAGTGGCCGAGCCCAGCTTTCTGGAAACCATTGCTCAATGGCTTCATCAGGATCGTATTCCTGAAGACTCGGAAGTACGCCGTGACCTTAAACGCTGGGTGCCTGAATATGTTGCACAAGTGCGTCCACGACTTAAAGCGGTGGCAGGCACTGGCGAAAAAAAATCCGCTTAAGTTTATTATTTATTTTTTGCGCGGCGTCCGTGGTGCCCGGATTGTCATTTGCAAGCCATCAACTACACCGAAAACAGGGCTGCACTTCGTGGCGCATTCGCTGCTAAAAGTGGCAATCTTTTTTGGCTTACTAACTAAAATATGATGGTGCGCTCGGCGGGAGTCGAACCCACTACCTTCGGCTTCGGAGGCCGACACTCTATCCAAATGAGCTACGAGCGCATAAATATTTGATCGCAAGTTTAACACTTGCCATGCCATCTGCACGATGCGGTCCTTGCTGCTGCACACCAATCATTTGAGTCGGCTCGTGCTTCACCGGTATAATTCATTATTCTTTTTAACGCCACGAGACCTACCATGTCCGATCACTCCAACAACCCTGCCGATAGCGCCAAATCTAATAACCCTCTAAAAGTCGCAATCGCGGTTGTTGTTGGGGTATTAGCATTGATCATCGGCATTATTTTACTCACTCGGTTCGCTGTTGGCACTCACGAAATGGGCACCAACGTGGTTGCCGCCAATACACCTGAAGCCATCAACAAGCGGATTGCACCGGCCACAATGTTGTTGGTTGATACTTCAAAAGGAGCGGCACCTGATGCTACTCCTGCCGTGATATCTGCGCCAGCAGCTAACAGCCCTGCCGTAACAGCAGCGCCCATCATGGCTATGGCTATTCCTGCAGCATTACCCGCAGGAAGCGCTGCACCGGCTGGTGGCGAGGGTGTGTATAAGGGTGGTTGTGTTGCCTGCCATGGAGCCGGCATTGCTGGCGCTCCAAAAGTAGGCGACAAAACCGCTTGGGCACCCCGTATTGCCCAAGGCAAGCCCGTGCTCTATGAGCACGCCATTAAAGGCTACCAGGGAAAAGCGGGCGTCATGCCTGCTAAAGGCGGCAATGTTTCGTTGGCGGACGCTGACGTAAAAGCCGCAGTTGATTACATGGTTTCGCTCAACAAGTAACGCCCTATGCAAACTGGCCGGGGCTACTATCCGTTCTTTTGTTTTGCAACATGAGCACTTATGCCATTGGTGACTTGCAGGGTTGCTTTCTCAGTCTGCAGGCTCTACTCCACAAAATTCAATTCTCGCCCGCAAACGATAGACTCTGGTTTGTCGGTGATGTGGTCAACCGTGGTCCCGGTTCATTGGAATGTCTGCGTTTTGTAAAACAACTCGGCAACGTAGCGACCATGGTTTTGGGCAATCATGATTTGCATTTATTGAGTGTGGCCGAAGGGCTTCGCCCTTTAAATAAAAACGACACGCTAAAACCAATTTTGGACGCGCCTGATTGCAAGGCGCTATTAGCGTGGCTACGTCAGCAAAAATTACTGCATATTGAGGATCAATATGCGCTGGTTCATGCCGGGTTATTGCCGAACTGGGACTGGCCTGAGGCACAAGCGCTGGCTCACGAAATTGAGTGCGCACTCAGAGGCCCTGACTATCAGACTTTGCTGCAAAATATGTACGGCAGCGAGCCTGATTATTGGCAAGCTGACTGGCGCAATGCGCCGAGACAGCGCGTCATTATCAATGCCATGACCCGCATGCGAATCATCTCGACTGATGGCCATATGCAGCTTAAATTCAAGGGGGAATTAAACCATATTCCTGATGGATGTGTGCCCTGGTTTGAAGCAAAAACTTCGCGCTCGCCAGAGCACACCATTATTGCGGGTCACTGGTCAGCGCTGGGGCTACATATTGTGCCGAATTTTGCAGGGCTCGATAGCGGTTGTGTGTGGGGGCGTGAATTAACGGCGATGCGTTTGGAAGATCGGGCGATTTTCCAGGTGCATTGTGCAGAGATAGAATTATCGTCAGGCGTGGATTAGCATGAAAAGCGTCAAAGTTTAAAGCCACATCATCTAGCGCGCTTGATCTGATGAAGTCGTTTCTACCGTATTGCCAAAACGCTGGTGAGCGTCCGGTATGGGTACATTTAAAATTGCCGCAATCGCAGCTTCAGCTCGCAACGCCAACTCTCGACGAGAAGCTGATCCTGCCGGAATCGGGGGCGCAAAAGTGATTTCCGCAATCATCGACTTTTGGCTGACAACCAACTGCAGCGATTCCGCAAAACTCAGATCGTCGATGTAAGCAACCGCCATGCATCGGTCACCATCGCTTGTACGGTAGCGCAAAGCGACAGGTGCTAATGTGGCTTGGTTGACGACAGCAGGCTCAAATAAAGAAGAGTGGAACTTTAGCAAGCGATCACCTGCTGTTGTGGTGCCTTCCGGAAAGAGTCCTATAGTGGCACCACTCCTCAGGACATCATGTATCTCAGTATTGGTTCTTGCGGTATCGTGCCGATGAGTGCGGCGGATAAAAATTGTACCGGCTTTTTCACATAACCAACCGATGATGGGCCAATCACGAATTTCCGCTTTCGCCACAAATCGCGCGGGATGGGCAGCATTAATCACATAAATATCAAGCCACGAAATATGATTAGCCGCAATGATCATATCGCGCGCGCGCGTATCTGGGCGAACGCCATGAATAGATAAAACAATATTGAGAATCCGCAGGGTTTTTAGCGACCACCATTGGGTTATTAACGCCCGTTTTGCGTTTTTAACCCGCGGAAAAATTACGCCTGCCACCAATAATCCGGTGGCAATATGTATGCCCAACCTCGTCCAGCGTATTGCGCGAATAAAACGATGCGTCTCTGAAACCACGTCGATACCGATCTTTTGCAGTTGACTATGTTTTGTATGTTGCAAGTCTAACCTGTAACAAACACATCAGAAATAAACCATAGCCTAGACAGGTACCAGATATTGACGGTGCCAATCTAAAAAAAGGCGTCCTAAGACGCCTTTTTTTGATCTCACAAATAGCTACAGCCTGGAGACTCGTGTCACACCCTGCCCTGAGAGAATTCTAACTCGATCACCGATTCGGAATTCTTCGTCTTTTTCCTGTGTGACGGCAATCAGTTTTCCACCCTCCAAGCGTACTGTTACCTCAACACCCTTACGCTCGTTTTGTGATTTCTCGATTGCTTGCCCCGCAATGCCACCCAATACCGCGCCCGCAATGGCACCTACTGCATTCGCTCTGCTGCCGCCACCAATAGTTGAGCCTCCAATACCGCCCAGCGCAGCACCAATCAATGTGCCACCTCCATCGCGTGGCGCATCAATTTGAACATCGCGAACTGTCTCTATGATGCCAAGGCGTACAGATTGTTCACCACGTACCTGCGAACGGCTATAGTTGCTGCCACCCAAGCCGGGCTGTGCACAACCTGTCAACGCAGCACCTACGGCGACCGCGCTAATAATAAAAATTTGTTTCGAGATCATTCTATTCTCCACTTAATTAAGCCGGGATCGTCAAGATCACCAAAGTTGTTCATCAAAAGCCAGCTGATAACGCGAAGCAATATCGTCACGAGTCGGCTGATGGCCTTGCGGTCCTCGGTGTTCAATTTTTATGCTGCCAATTGTATTGGAGAGCCGCCCGATTTTCTGCCATGACCATCCACGCTCGATGCCATAAAGCAAACCTGAACGGTATGCGTCTCCGCATCCGGTAGGGTCTACGCGCCGATTTTCTTTAACGCTAGGAATAAAGATTTGTTGACCGTCTGCATAAATCACAGAACCTTCAGCTCCTTTTGTAACAAAAAAAGCCTTAACTCTCTCTGTTAATTTGGAAATGGTGTCGCCGGTCCTCTCTTCCAAAATGCGAGCTTCATAATCGTTGACTGCAACATAGTCCGCAAGTTCGATGAAATGTCGTAACTCATCGCCATTAAATACTGACATCTGCTGGCCAGGATCGAAAATGAAGGGAATACCTAAATCATGAAATTGTTCGGCATGTTGCAGCATGCCGTCGCGGGAATCAGGCGCCAGAATGCCCAGCTTGATAGCTTCGGCGTCACCTACTTTATTCAGATATGAAGATGACATTGCGCCTGGATGAAAGGCCGTAATTTGGTTGGCATCCAGGTCAGTCATGATAAAAGCCTGCGGCACAAACGTGCCCGGAATTTCCCTGATGTGGGTGCGCGATATACCCAGCTGATCAAAACGCGCTCGGTAAGGGCCAAAATCATCCCCAACTGTGGCCATGACAATGGGGGCGTCGCCCAGAAGCTTGAGGTTATACGCAATATTGCCTGCCGTGCCGCCAAATTCGCGCCGCATGTCAGGCACTAAAAAAGCGACATTCAGGATATGAATTTGGTCGGGCAAAATATGCTCGCCAAACTGACCGTGAAACACCATGATGGTGTCGTAAGCTACTGAACCGCAGATGAGCGCTGGCATAATTCCTGTTTTTCTTAAGTAAATGGTTATTATAACGCCTCACAAGAGGACAGTTAATCAGGCCTTTTAACTATTATGAATACAGACGACATGCATACTTGACAGGCCATCATGTGTCGTGCGTTAATCAATTACCGTATCACTAACGCATCGATTACGGAACACACTGCGGCGCACAAGCAGTGTTCTTAACGAAGTCTGAAACAAGGCAAACTCTCCGAAAGGTGAGGACGCAAAGTCTCCGGTCTAAAAGGTTGGTCAAAGCCTTACGATAGCGGGATTACCAGAGAAGCGAACCATAAGTCATGGATTTTATTTCTATCCGGGCAATTAAAATTGCCCATTGCAATACGGAAAATGGTGCTCGCGCGCTACAGCGGCGCACACGCACATTTTGTATATTGTGATCGACCCTACTTCCTCGTAATTTGATGGTCGCCATAGCGACATCGATGACCTTGCGTACTCATTTTTCGGAGAGCTTGCCTTGGTAATTCTTGCCTTCACCGGCTGGAGATCCAACCATGGCTATGTCCCATACAAATCCACTCACATCGAACTTCGATAATGTTATTTCGCTTGCGAACGCGCAAGCGCGAAAACATCCTGTTTCGGCGGAGTCTACTGGTGTCATAAATGACTGTCGCGATATCGCGTTAAAGCGTATTACGGACGTTCTTTCAAAAACCTTCGATACGATCGAAGATGAGCTTTTCGAAATGGCCCAACTTTCACCTGACCGTGATACGCAAGCGCTTTATCTGGATGCTCGCGCTCAAGCGCGCGAAAAACGTAGCGCCATTGAATCTTCATTCAAAAAACAGTTTTTAAGTTTTTTTGCGCACAAGATTTCCGGGACGAAGCAAGAAACAGCAAGCGCGGCCAACGGTTTTGATTTCAGCAACATGTCGCTTGTTGAGGATAGTGATCTGGAAGAAAAAATTGCAGTCGACGAAATTGCGAAACGCCTCGCCAACAACTGTGATGAAGAGCTGCGCGCGCTATCGCAACGTATGGGTTTCTTGATGCTGGAGCCGGAACTTGACGATGATGCCAACCCCATGTCGCCCGACACCATTATCAAAGCGCTCCAGGTAGCCTGCGATCAAATGACGAGTGGCTATAAAACCAAACTGACCGTTATGCGTTTGGTTGAACAGCATATGACCAAAGAAATGATGGGGGTATATCGGGACATTAATTCACACCTGATTGCGCAGCAAATCATGCCCACTATTCGTCCTACTTTTCGCAAAGCGCAAAATAACAACCCACGCAAATCAGGCAATTCAAGCAACGCCGGCAATAACGGAACGAATGTGGGTGAGCCGGACTTTGGCTGTGCGCCAGATGATTTCGGCAAGCCATCACAAAATTTATTTGCCACACTACAGCAGCTAATGTCCGGCAATGCCATGTTTGATCCTTCGGCGCAGCGGGGCGTCAGTGGCTCCCCAAACAATATGACTGCGGGCGACATGTCTTCAACATTTGCGGGCTTTGGGCAAGCCGGTCAAGCAGGACCTGCAGGACAAGGGCCGCCAAACGCGGGCAACAATGTTGATCCGTCTTTAACCAGTGCCGGCTTAATCTCTGCGCTAACCCAAATTCAGCAACAGGTCATGGCAAATACTGCGCAATTTTCAGCCTTGACCAATATGCAAAATTTTGTCCCCGGCGAGACTGCTCTTGCTGAACTCAACGTGCTTCGTAAAGTGAAGGAATCAAGCTTCGGCATAAATGGACAGAATGGGATACAGCAGGGAAATCAAATCGATGGAATGACCATTGATATCGTCGCGATGCTGTTTGATTATGTGTTTGAGGACAAAGCAATCCCCGACACGATTAAGGCATTACTGGCAAGGCTTCAAATCCCTGTGTTGAAAGTGGCGATTCTTGATAAAACATTTTTTTCCAAGAAATCCCATCCCGCCCGACATTTGCTCGACGTGCTTGCCGAGGCATCCGTGTGCTTTGCGGGTCAGGCAACACGTGATAATCCGCTTTATCAAAAAATTGAAGTTTTAGTCGACCGCATACACTCTGATTTTGATACCGATATAGAGATATTTGCTATTGCCTTGACTGAGTTTGAACAATTCCTGGGCGCACGGGAGGCCGCCAGCGCAGATATGATCGAGAAGTCTGCACGGGTGGTGCATGAGAGCGAAAAACGCGAGATGGCGCGTTTAATTGCGGTTGATGAAGTAGAGCGACGGATTCAGGGATGTGAACTCCCAGCGCCAGTAATTGCCATGCTGCGCGGCCCTTGGGCGCGTGTACTTGAACGAGTATATTTACGTGACGGTGGCCGTAATCAGTATTTTATGGATGCGCTTGAAGGTGCGGATGATCTGGCTTGGAGCGTTGCGCCGAAAATGCATGGCGACGAACGTAAACGCCTGGTGTCAATGCTGCCGTTGTTGTTGAAGCGCCTGCAGGAGGGTATGGATATTGCGGCCGTTGAGCAAGAAGAACGTGAACGTTTTTTCTCGGCGTTGGTTGATTGTCATGCAGTGGCCGTCAAGGCCGGATTGCGCGGCGAAAGTATTACTTCATTATTTGCGGCATCCCAGCCGCCGGCAGCGGCAGTGCCGTTATTTGAAAAGCTTATTAATGAAGAGCTCGCTCGTGAAGAGGTGATGAAAAACACCAATCGCAGTGGTGTTGCCCGTATTCAGTTCACTGAACACGGGGTTGAAATTGAAGAAATTGTGGCGCAAAAAAATGGTGACTTGGCAATCACCAGTGAGGCCGCAATATCGGGCAGTGGTCAGGAAATTGTGCATGCCGCTTTTCTGGAGGCTCGCGATTCTGCCCCCAATGCCAACAGTAGTGTTGATTTTGACATAACAGTTTTGCCAGCCGTAGAGTTAAAGCGTGGGACCTGGGTTGAGTTTATTCATGAAGGTGGCGTAAAAGTTCGAGCCAAACTAACCTGGATAAGCCCTTTAAAAGGCGTTTATTTATTTACTAATCCAAGTGCCACAGAAGAAGCTTTGTCAGTAGCCCCGGACGCATTGCAGGCACAGTTCCGGCGTGGTGTTGCACGTATCATAGAAGAATCTTCCTTGATTGATCGCGCAGTAAATCGCATTGTCAATTCTCTGTCTGGCGCAGCCGCTTGAAGCGCACTCCAGAAATTTAAGCCATGAGCGTGCCATATTTTTAAATCCCGCACGACATCTGCCTAATGGGCATGATGAAAGCCACGTCAAACGAATAATGTGATGATGAATGAAAACGGTATTACTGATAATAGGCGCGCAAGCCATACCCGGACGCGGCATTTTTATTACTCGACTCTATATTCAAATTAATAAATAGTTCAGCATTCGGAGCAATGCCCTCACCCGGCAGAGGCTGGCGGCCTAAATAATCGGCTGGTAGGAGGACGCGACTTACCAATACCTGATTGCCATTGTCGGTCAACCGTAATTCGATAGCAGGTAAATCCTGTTTGATCAAACCACGATTTGCCAACGTCGCTGTAACCAGAAGACGGCCTGGTTTTCCAGGAGGTTCGATCAAATCAGACTCAACAATTTTTATCGCGTCGCTATCGCGTCCCCACGAAACAGTGCACCCCAACACATCACAGGCCTTTACAAAATACGACCTGGTTTGGGGAAACATGTCGACAATCGTCGCTCGTAAAAAAAGGCTTGTCTGCGCGATCAACACAATCAACAACATCAAACTGCCCGCTAACCACGATTTATGACGGGGGGAACGCACTGGTTTTGCACGCAGCCATTTTGGATGGTCATCGTTTAACCTGACCACATTTACGACCTTTACATCGTTTGAAGTAACATCAATCCTATCTTTGTGATGATCGCGTTGATCAACGCGAAGCCGTCCGAGCTCGGTTAAATTTTCGTGTTCAAGTTCAGCCGCACTCTCAGAAGTTGTTTCTTGTAACGGCCCATTTTCGAGTGGCTTTTCCCGTTCAGTCGCGGCATTTTTAGCCCCATCATTTGCTTCGGCATTTAAAATAATCGGGCGCACATTTTGTGGTGGCACAGCAGGCTCATTCACGAGCTCAATAAAACCGATAAATCCCGAATCAGCCGCAGGCGATAAATGCAGATCAGTGCCGACTACTTGCGCAGTAGAATTGATGACCTCAGCGTTAGCCTGCTCATCCTGTGTAATTGGCGACGCGGCCAGCAGCGGGCTGCTCGTTGCCTCAGTTTCTGCGGCGGGCGAAGCGACGGATTCGATGGCGTATGCATCGACCCTCACCGATGCATTGGCAATTATGGCGTCATCTTCAACACGCTTCAGTGATTCGAACGCATTAAATACTTGACGGCAACGGCCACACATCACGCGACCCTGACGGATGTTGAGTTGCTCGGGTTGGACTTTAAATTGCGCGGCGCAATTAGGGCAGGTGGTTAACAGCATGCTGGAATTTTAACCGAGCGCAGCGCTAATGGACGCGAGTCATAACTAATTTAGGCTAGCCGAATGCCAGCAATACAAGACCAACCTTCGGCTCGTTGCCAGACATCGAGTTCAAACCAGGGCTTGTAAATAGCAATAATCTCATCCGCCTGATGATCTAAAATTCCAGCAAGCGCTATTTGACCGCCGATCTGAGTGTGACTCGCGAGAAGCGGCGCGAGCACTTTAAGCGGGTTAGCCAGGATATTGGCCACCGTTATGTCAGCAACATAATCAAGCGTGGAGTGGGTGGTAGAAAACTCAATCGCCACACCGTTTTGTTGCGCGTTATAACGAGCCGCCTCAATAGCCTGCGAATCGATATCCACACCAGCCGCATGATGTGCGCCCAGTTTCATGGCGGCAATCGCTAAAATACCTGAACCTGTGCCGTAATCGAGCATGGATATTTTTTTCGGTGGTTGTTGCAGCGATTTTTGCAATGATTCAAAAGTTGCTTCCAACCATTGCAGACATAGTCGTGTAGTTGGATGGCTGCCCGTGCCAAAGGCTGCGCCAGGATCTAGCGAAATATTAATAGCCGCACTATCGGGCGCGTTATGCCATGTGGGTACAATCCATACCCGCTTAGAAATTTTAATAGGCTGAAATTGATCGCGATTCTGTTGCACCCAATCAACATCATTGAGCGTTTCAACAGTTAGCAATGGCAGCTCAAACTCCAGCACTGACGCGGCTTCCCGGGCTATGGCTGCGGGATCTAAATCCGGCAAAAACAGCGCTGTTAATTTGCAGCTGTCCCACAGGCCTGCACTGGCACCAGGTTCACCAAAGATCGGTTTTTCGGCTGCAGTACCTTCAGCCGCATCCTCGACGTTTATTGAAATTGCGCCCAATTCCATCAAGGCATCACCAAATGCGTCAGCCTGCTCACGCGGCATGTGCAAAACGAGATTTAACCAGCTCATCGAATCTACTTGCCGAAAAACGCCATCAATCAGCTTCCCCACCTGCAATTTTTTTCAGCTTTGCCATGCGCTGTTCAAGAAAATGAATGGAAGTGCCGCCGCGAATAAAAGCCGCGTCATTCATTAACTCCTGATGCAACGGCAAATTAGTATGAATACCCTCGACAACCATTTCGGAGAGCGCTGTTCTCATCCTTGCGAATGCCTGCTCGCGGGTATCACCATGCGCAATGACTTTAGCAATCAATGAATCGTAGTAAGGCGGTACAAAATAATCGGCATAAACATGCGAATCTACCCGGATGCCTGGTCCACCCGGCACATGAAAGCGAGTAATGCGGCCAGGCGAAGGCACAAACGAAACCGGATTTTCGGCATTGATGCGACACTCCACTGCATGGCCACGCAACTGGATATCTTTTTGCCGATAACGCAAACGATGGCCTGCGGCAATGCGAATTTGCTCTTGGACAATATCAACGCCCGTAATCATTTCCGATACCGGATGCTCAACCTGAACGCGGGTGTTCATTTCAATAAAAAAGAACTCATCTTTTTCGAATAAAAACTCAAAAGTACCCGCTCCGCGATAACCCATTTTTGCGCAGGCCTCTGCGCAACGCTCGCCAATCCGGTCGCGCAGTTTCGGCTTTAATTCCGGCGCTGGTGCCTCTTCAATAATTTTTTGATGACGCCGCTGCATGGAGCAATCACGCTCCCACAAATAAATTGCGTTCTTGTACTCGTCACACAGCACCTGAATTTCGATATGGCGAGGATTCTCCAAAAATTTTTCCAGGTACACCATGGGATTACCAAACGCGGATTGGGCTTCGGCCTTTGTCATTTGCACTGCGTTGACCAAAGCAGCTTCGGTATGCACCACACGCATACCACGACCGCCTCCACCGCCAGCCGCTTTGATAATGACCGGATAACCGACTGCAGCCGCAATTTTGCGAATTTCTTTCGCGTCATCAGGCAGTGCGCCGTCAGAACCCGGCACGCAGGGAATGCCCAGCCGTTTCATTGCTGCTTTCGCAGCAACTTTATCGCCCATCATGCGAATATTTTCGGGTTTGGGGCCAATAAAAACGAAGCCCGAGTTTTCAACTCTTTCCGCAAAATCAGCGTTTTCAGATAAAAAGCCGTAGCCTGGATGAATAGCTTGTGCATCCGTTACTTCGGCAGCGCTAATGATGGCAGGAATATTAAGGTAGCTATCTTTAGATGGAGCGGGTCCAATACAAACTGACTCATCCGCCAGCATCACATATTTGGCATCAGCATCCGCTTCAGAATGAACTGCCACTGTTTTAATCCCGAGCTCGCGGCAGGCACGTTGAACCCGGAGCGCAATTTCACCACGGTTAGCAATCAGAATTTTTTCAAACATTGCGCCGGTACGCGTACCGGCAGGGCCAGAGCCAAATACCGCCATAGTGGGTACTCGCCTATTCGATAATAAAAAGAGGTTGGCCGTATTCAACCGGCTGGCCATTCTCAGTCAATATGGCTTTAACCACACCTGAAGCATCAGATTCGATTTCATTCAATAACTTCATCGCCTCAATAATACATAGGGTTTGTCCTTTAGCCACGGTCTGCCCAATTTCAACAAAAGATGGCGTGCCTGGCGACGGCGAACGGTAAAACGTACCAACCATAGGCGATTTCAGGGTATGACCCGCGGGCTCTGCTGGTATCGCCGCTCCTGCGACTGCAACCGGCATCGCTGGCATTAAATTTGCGGGCAGCATCATCGAGGTTGGCGTCATGGGTTGCATGAAAGGCGTGTTATTACCGTTGCGGCTAATCCTGACTTTTTCTTCGCCTTCGGTAATTTCAAGCTCGGCAATGCCGGATTGCTGCACCAGGTCAATCAGCGTTTTAATTTTTCTTAAATCCATCGTCTCCACCTTCTACAATGCTAAGCAACAAAAAGTCCGCAAGGATCGCAAGCGGACTACGGGTGCTGCTGTTTTTATTTTGTATGTTTTTCGTTCGCGCTTCGGGATTCAAACTTAGGCGACGCAACATGAACTGTAGTCGTCACATCAGCACTAACCATGCTAGCTGAAAGCATACGAATGGCTGCATCGAGTGCAAATTCATAGCCCATGGCACCCAAGCCCGTAATAACGCCCACCGCCTTGTCTGAAAAATATGAATGATGCCGAAACACCTCACGCGTATAAATGTTTGAAAGATGCACTTCAATAAACGGAATCGCAACTCCGCTCAAAGCATCACGTAAAGCCACGCTGGTGTGGGTAAACGCAGCCGGATTGATGATGATAAAGCCCACCCCCGAATGCTGCGCTGCATGCACAGCGTCAATTAAGGCAGACTCGGAATTGCTTTGGAAACATTCCATAGCTATTTTTGCGCACTCCGCTTTTTGGCACAAACGAGCATCAATATCGGCCAGAGTAACGCCCCCATAATGCTCAGGCTCGCGTGTCCCAAGCAGGTTTAAGTTGGGGCCATGAAGAACTAATATCTTGTACATAGAGGTTAGTTTGCCTCAAATCAACGCAGATTGTCCAGTTGATCGGCGAAGTTATGCATGCTTATCTTCAAACGGCAATCTGATATGAGCGCAAATGTTGAGTGCATAACATGGTCATAACGCTCTCCTGAACGACTAAAATTATGCTTTCCTCTCCGCAAAGCTTTCAGTATTTTATATAGATCTCGCCGTACTTAATTGCAACGTCTTGCGAAAAATTGTCCTCTTGACGTAAATAAACATCAAATAACGGAACTTACGCATATTAATACTATTTAGGCAGATTTTTGATAATAACAGCTTCGAATTCATCCTCCCGAATAATCCCTAAACGGGCACTTATCACCTCACCACCTGGCCGGATGATCACCGTATGAGGCAATAGACCCAAGCGATTACCAAGTCGCTTGGAAAACTCAATTGCCCCGCCCTCATCAGGAAGCAAAGGGTATCCAACAGATAGCTTTTGTGCGAAGTTAGCCACATTTGATGGTGAGTCAGCTGCAATACCAATGATTTGCAGGCCTTTCGCTGCGTATTTTTTCTGTAAATTTGCAAAAATAGGCATTTCTTCTTTACAGGGGCCGCACCAAGTAGCCCAAAAATTAATAACCAATAATTTATGTTGCCACTGCCCCAAAGATTGGGGGTTGCCTGCCATGTCCATGAAGCTACTGGTATAAATGGTGCCCGCGCTCGCATCAAGTTCGCTAATTTTAGTCGGCAGCGTATCAGATCTACCTGTACACATTGCCAACCCAGCCAACCCGACCAGCAACAATACGCCCGCTCCAACAATGAGTATCAAAACCCTTGCCGACTTGGAGTTATGCTTGTTGATTGTTTCCATTGTTTCTTGTGCGCTGATATTTAAGGGGGTCTACGGATCAAATCAGATATAGAGGCGGACGGCTTTACTGTGCTTGAGCTCAATGGCGTTAAGGGGTTGAGGGCCGGACCGAGTGCCGAACTCGGCGAAAAAGCTGGCCCTGCAACGGGATTCACCCGATCCCTTGAACGAGCATTCAAAATAAATTGATGGCGTAATGGGGGGTAGCAAACCCCCACATCCGCGCAGCCTTGAGAGGTGACGTTTATACTGACAATATCATTCTCAGCATCAGATGATATAGCCATGCCATTTGCGCCGTTCAATATGCGGCCCATTTTGTGACTAAAGGGCAAAAGTACGCGTACGCTTTTCCGATAAGTCTCAACTCGTCCAAAGGTTGCGTCATGTTTAACTTTTCCTGCGGGCGTAATGGCTTTATGAAAAATTGTGGAGTCATTTTGCCCTGCAAATTTAAAACGGCTTCGATACATATAATAGCCGTTTGCGATGATGTAATGAAGCTCGATTGTGTTCGCATTGATCATCTTGGCCGACACCTGAAAAGCCTCTTCGGCGGCCAGCAGTTCTGGCGCAATGACGAGATCGCTTTGCGCTGCAAATATTGATCGCGTCGTTCCCAACATGGCCAAAATGCAAAGCTGAGCAAAGACCCGCCGAGTGCGCTGATTTTTTCTTATGATTTGCCCTGCTTTTTCAGTGCAATTAGCGACGTCATTATTTTGTAAGCTCATCTGCGATCCCCTTTAAATTCAATTTAGTTGGCAAGAACCTGCGACTGTCGGGAACGATGAGGGGGTTATACCGTCATTACGCCCACTTAGGTACGAAAAGCAGTCACGACCATGGCGATTGAGTGCAAGTTTGTCATCTTTACAGCAAGGTTTGCGTTGGATAATGTTGTGTCCATGCATTGTCTCGAATCATTTGTTTTAGCTGTAAAATTATGAGTGCTCAATAAGCACAGACTGCAGGCACAAGAATAGGACAAGGCCGGGCGTTCGGGGTTCGGATGTTGCAGGCTCACCTAAAATATAAAGCAAAACATCAAAGTGCATTAAAGTAATAATGAAGTAATGACTAAGTAACAGCGAGGAACATTGTGCGATATCTCATCATCAGTATATTAATTGGATTTCCACTCGCCGAGGGTGTCGTACTTTATCGCCTGTCTGCTGGTCCTGAAGGCCACGGCGGATGGGTGTTGGCGTGGCTTGTATTTGCCGCCATCGCTGGGATGGCGCTGATTAAGCAAGCGCGTTTTTCGCTGATTTCACGACTCGCCAGCGCCTTCTCGCAAGGCCAATTTTCTCTTTCGGCATTTATTGATAGCTTTCGCACGGTATTAGCCGGCCTCTTGCTTATTTTTCCGGGCGTCATTTCAGATGTGATGGCGCTTATCTTGCTGATGATCCCGATTCGCGAACCCGCATTTGAGCAGGCTGTATCACCCGATATATCCGCACGCGCCACCACGCGTGCCAACCCACATGCCAATCACAGCGACCCGGCAAGCAGCCAGGGCGTCATTGAGGGAGAGTTTCGGCGCGAGTAATCCAGCTTTGGCTTGTGCCAATTCTGTGCACCTTGGTTCGTCACCTTTCCGAATTGCGTTTCAAAAAATCTTTTATATCCGAATACTCAAGCCGCGATCTCAACTCCCGCTTTAATCGTGCATTGCCAATGCGTCGCGATTCATTCATAAACGACCGCATCGGCGCAGAAATTTTTTTATCTGCATCTACCCTGCTGATACGCGGCGCGCGAGCCAGATTGAAGTGGTCGGCCACCACATCAAAATAATCACCCATTTTAAGATCAGTATCATCAACCACGTTGTAAACACGATTAGGCAACCCTCGCGAAGCCGCCATCCAGGCGGTTCGAGCCAAATCGTCTGCATGAATATGATTGGTAAAAACATCATCAGCAACGAGTAACACAGGTGTGCGGTTTTTTAAACGCGCAATCGGCAAACGATCTTCAGCATAAATACCAGGCGCCCGTAAAATGGTTATCGATACGCCGCTACGTTTCCCCCAGTCGCGTAATTGAGTTTCCGCATCAACACGCCGTATGGCGCGGTCTGTTGCCGGACGAACACGACAAGTTTCATCAATGATGCGGCCGTTACAATTGCCGTAAACACCCGTTGTGCTTATATAGATAAGTCGCTGTGGTAGCATCCTGCGTTGATGACTGAGCGCCGAGATTAAATTGCGGGTGTAAATATCATGTAACCCATAATTTGGCGGCGGCGCAAAATGAAATACTGTATCAGCCAGCCCGGCGACTTTGCGCAGCGAGTGACGGTCTGCCAAATCGCCCCAAATGGGTATGGCATCGCATTCTCGTGAAACGACCGCACGTTCAGTTTGGCGCACCAGGGTGTAGGCTTGAAGGTGTCGGGAATAAATTTGGGGCGACAATAGTTTTATCAAACGTTCTCCCACATCGCCGAACCCGACAATTAAAATTTTTTGCGCAGCATGCATCATGACTGCGAGTATAAATGAGCAGCACCTGCAATTATCAACACCGATCAGCACAGACTAGAAAGTGGCAAGTCGAAATGAGTACGACTGAATTTCAGATTACCCTTAAACCATCCGGCAACACCTTCAAAGCAAGCCCTGACGAAACCATTCTGGAGGCCGCATTGCGCCAAGGCATCGGGCTACCCTACGGCTGTCGTAATGGCGCCTGTGGCTCGTGCAAAGGTACGGTGACGGCGGGCGAATTGGACTATGGTGTTTATCAGGAACGCACTTTGCCGCCAGAAGAAAAAGCCGCCGGCAAAGCGCTATTTTGCGTTGGCAAAGCCTGTTCCGATCTCACGTTGGACATTAAGGAAATTGGCGGTATCGGCGATATACAGATTCGCACGCTGCCGTGCCGTGTTGAAAAGGTCGAAAAAGTGGCACCTGATGTAGCCGTACTTTCGCTTAAGCTGCCGGCCCAGGAACGCCTGCAATTTTTGGCAGGGCAATACATAGATATTCTACTGAAGGATGGCAAGCGTCGCAGTTACTCAATGGCCAATGCACCACACGATGATGCTTATGTGCAACTGCATGTGCGTGCCGTACCCGAGGGATTTTTTTCCCAATATGTATTCAATGAAATGCGCGATCGCGCCATTTTACGTTTTGAAGGCCCGCACGGCACATTTTTTCTGCGCGAAGATTCAGATAAGCCCATTATTTTCATGGCCGGTGGTACCGGTTTTGCGCCAATCAAAGCGGTGATCGAACATGCCTTTTTCTCGCATATTGATCGTGAGATGGTGCTTTACTGGGGTTGCCGGTCATTGCAGGATGTATACATGGGCCAGCTCGCCGCACAGTGGGCCAGAGAACATCCGCAATTCACCTTTATCCCCGTGTTATCCGATCCAAAGACAGAGGATAATTGGCATGGTCGTACCGGCTTGGTGCACCAGGCTATTCTGGATGATTTTGAAAACCTGGCGGGCTATCAAGTCTATGCTTGTGGTGCACCCATAATGATTGAATCCGGACAAAAAGCATTTGCTGAACGCGGTTTGCCGGAAGATGAATTTTTTGCAGACTCATTTACTTATGCAGCTTCGGTTATGCCTTCTGACGCGATCGCTCCATAGCTGAACCGTACCCGAGTTGAACTAAACCAAATTGAATGACCCCAAACTGAACTAACCCAAGGAGCAATACCATGATCAAAGTTGGCGATACCCTGCCTGATGGCGTGTTGAGTGAATTTATGGCTGTCGAGACCGAAGGCTGTTCGATCGGTCCGAATAAATTCAAAGTCAGTGATTTAGTCAAAGGCAAAAAAATTGCCTGCTTCGGTTTGCCCGGCGCTTTTACGCCGACCTGCTCCGCCGAGCATGTACCCGGCTATCGCGATCACCTTGCCGATTTTAAAGCCAAAGGCGTTGATGAAATCTGGTGCGTATCGGTAAACGATGCATTCGTTATGGGCGCGTGGGCGAAAGACCAAAAAACCGAAGGCAAAGTACGCATGTTCGGTGACGGCTCTGCCATATGGGCGAAGGCGCTGGGTCTCGATGCCGATTTCTCGGCGTTCGGCATGGGTATCCGCATGCAGCGGTTCTCGATGGTGATAGATAAAGGTGTCGTCACTCACCTGAACATTGAAGCGCCCGGCAAGTTTGAAGTATCCAACGCTGAAACCATGCTGGCACAGGTTTAGGCCGGTTTTATTTCCCGCTGGAAAAAAAGAATGTCCATTCCTAAAATTTTTATCGATGGCGAGCATGGCACCACCGGTCTTCTCATCCGTGAATTATTACGGGAGCGAAACGATGTTGAAGTTGTCAGTATCGCGCCTGCGCTGCGCAAAGATTTGAGCGAACGCAAGCGACTGCTCAATGCGGTTGATCTGGCCGTATTGTGTTTGCCTGACGACGCCGCCAAAGAATCGGTCGCGATGATCAGCAATGCAGCAGTGCGCGTCATTGATGCGAGCACGGCGCATCGCATCGCACCGGACTGGACATTCGGCTTTCCAGAACTATCCCGGCAGCAGCCAGATTTGATTCGCGCCTCAAAGCGCGTCGCCAATCCTGGCTGCTGGTCAACCTGCTTCATCGCATTAGTGCGACCACTACTGGATGCTGGTTTGGTTCCGGCAGATTTCCCGTTTACTACATGGGGCGTTTCAGGCTACAGCGGCGGCGGGCGACAAATGGTTGAGGCATTCGAAAACGCTGATGGCGCAAATGCAATCACCCGATTCATGGCCTATGGTTTAAAGCTCACGCACAAACATCTGCCTGAAATGCAGCATTACTCTGGAATCAAATATCCGCCCGTATTCACGCCATCAGTCGGCGCGTTTCGCCAAGGCATGCTGCTAGAAGTACCGCTTGCGTTATGGTCATTGCCGATCAAGGTTACCGGCCAGCAATTACACGATGTCCTGCATGCCCACTACGCGGATTGTGAGTACGTCAGCGTCAAACCCTACACGACTGAGCCGCCCGCTGACCTGAACCCGGAAGCAATGAACAATACAAACCGGCTTGAGCTGTTCGTGTTTGATAATCCCCAAAATCAGCAGGCCGTGCTGATTGCGCGGCTTGATAATTTGGGCAAAGGTGCTGGTCGCGCCGCGCTGCAAAATATGAGCCTGATGCTACATTTGGCCTAACCTATGCGAGCCGATCAGGTTCATCTATTTTGAAAACACTAGCAACGGCAATGGCTTTCAGCCATTTATGCTTCGAGATCCGCTCTGGTGATGGAGTTTATCTAAAATAAAAGGGGCCTCGCGGCCCCTTTTATTTCATTGCAACACGGGTTGTTATTCTATTTCTAAACCATTAATGCATTAACTATCCACTCCCAAGCGACGATAGACCGAACCCGTGGCAGGTCTTTTTCCAGCGCACAAAGTCCGATGCTCAACTGATCCTCAAGTGCTTCCATTGAGTCAAACACCTTGTTGTGGAAATACTTTTCTCGCAGCTCGTCCCAGATATGTTCAACCGGATTGAGTTCAGGCGCGTAGGGCGGCAAATTCAGCAGCCGTACATTGGCAGGCGTTTTGAGTGCGCCACTGCGATGCCACCCCGTCCCATCCAGAACCATAATGATGCGACGTGTTGGGTGGCGTGCCGCCACTTCGTCCAAGAATATCTGCATGCAACCCGTATTCACATGCGGCAGGATCAATGAATCCATTTCGCCGCTCACCACGTCAACCGCGCCGTAGGCATACGTATATTCATGCGTGAGCATGCCTTGGCACAGCGGGCGCACGGGGAATGGCGCCCAGCAACGACGTACATCGCTGATTCGCCCAAAGCGTGCCTCGTCTTGAAACATCAGCTTGACCGGCGCATCGCTGACCCAGTCGGCAATTAACGTGGCGAGCGTTTCGGGGAGTTTTTTTTCCACGCCTGCTGCGCCACCGGATCAGCTTGCGGATGGTGTTTGTCGGGTGCCCGTTTGCGCCAGCCGTGTCGGTGCAAGAGGTTATAGGCGGACGACAGCGCCATGGTACGGCCAAGAGCGACTTCCAGTTCAGCTTTTATTTGTGGCACAACCGGAATACCGCCTGCGCTGGCACGCGCGAAAAACGGCGCGAGAATCTCACACTCTTGTTCGATACTCAAGTTCTCGCGGCGTCTGCCACCGGCATGCTGGCGCTGTCCGTCACCCAGGATTTCACCTGCCAAGAATCGATTGCGTAAACGACTCGTCCAGGTCGCTGATTGGCCGATGGCTTGGGCTGTTTCATCCAAGCTCAGACCGTATGCCAGCGGCAGAACCACCGCTTGGGCTTGCCGTAGCTCGTCTATGGTCTTGGCCTGCCGAATCATTTCCTGTGCCATATCCAGCAATTCTGCCCCGCGCATTGGTCTGCCCATCGTCGCACCTCGTTCGCTGTGAAGATGCGGCAATTATCGCACTAATGAAATGGAAATGAAATAAAAAATCGGGGCCTTGGCAATGCAGACAACATTCAGCGCTTCAACATGGCGGGATTTTAACGTGGTTGGAAAATCCCGTTGCTAATATTGTTATGCATTTACGTTTGTATTTTCGTATGCATTTATGGTGAATTTTTCCATCCATTTAGACGGCGCACCGAGGGCCGTAAAGCCGGATTTTTCGTAGAGCCCATGGGCGTCGCTGGTCAACAGCATCCAGCGCCGCAAGCCCTGCAGGTCAGGATGATTAGTAACGCACTCCATCAACCAACGCGACAATCCCTGCCCGCGATGGGCTTCCAACACGAATACATCACCCAGATAGGCAATCGTTGCATAGTCGGTAATAACGCGAGCAAAACCGATTTGCACTTCATTGCTGAATAACGCAAAGCATAAGGAATACTCAATCGCACGCGCCACGGTCAGACGCGGAATATTTTTTGCCCACGTGGATTCATTTGATAAAAACCGGTGCACCACATCGAGCGAAATTTTTTCGCGATCCGTGGTGACGAGATGGTCGCCCTTCAGCCAGGACAAGGGCGGCGACAGATTTATTAATGGGGCTTGCAACATGATGGCCAGCACTAATCGCTGCGCCATTTGGCCAACTCAGCGCTGCGGCGAATATGCCGAATCGCATCGTCGCGTTTGCCGATTTTCTCCATCAGGGCAGCCAAGGTCATATGTGCATCCAGGGTGGGCTCCAACGCCACACTTGCCTCCAGATAACTCTGTGATTTGCCCCACAATGCTTGGCGCATGCAGAGTTTGCCCAGGGTGGCAAGCAGCACCGGATCACGGGCGTGAAGCTTGAGCCATTTTTCAGCACGTTCAATTTGCGCCAGCGTGGAGTCACCTTTGCAATCGGCGTAAGCCGCTACCAGCGTGCTATCCCAGCCATCCGGGCCGCGCGCATCCACGGTCTCGTCAATGACTTGCTTGGCCTCTTCACCACAGCCCAGCGCGATCAGACGCTGTGCAACCGTTACCGAGATCGCCACATCGTAGCGGGATTCACGCCTTAGCGATTTCCAAGCGCCCATCAATATTTCAAAATTGGCGGGCTTGGATTTAATTAAATTTAATTCTGCATTCAAACGAATTTGCTGTGCCGCATGGGCAGGCATTAAACCGGAACGCATCAATGGCCCCAAACTGGCGAGCACATCATCCCACGCTTTTTCGGCCACCTCGGCTTCCACCTTCATCTTCAACACGCCGGGATTTTGCGGCGCGGAAACCGCAAGGTCTTTAAGCAGAATCAGCGCGTCTTTGGCCCGGCCTTCAGCGAGCAGCATGTAAGCCTTGGAAGCATCGCGCATTTCGGCCGATTTCGCGCCACGAATACGGTCAAGGTACGGCACCGCTGCGTTCGAATTTCCGCCTTCGTGTGCAGCCCAAGCGGCTACAGCTGCCGCTAAATCACGTGTGCCTTCATGCACGGTTTCGGCAGACATTGCGATGCGCGCATGGCGTTCAGCTTCATTAAACTCGCCCGCAAACAAAGCGCGCACGCTGTCATAAAGCGCATCACGAGATTTATTGCGCAGCCGTTCATTTTTCATCGCTTTCAGTGCGCGCGGCAATCGATAAGCGGAGCCAGTCAGTCGCAATAATGCGTACGCCACACCAAACAAGAGAAGCGCGGCGAGCACAAACAGCATGAATGAAAGCTCAATGCGCCATGGAGACACCACGAACACCACAAAGCCCAGCCCATAACGTCCTGCCAGCGCAATCGCCACCGCAGCCGTCGCCAAGCCCAGCACCCACAATGACCAGCGAATGGGCTTGGAAGTCATCGTGCGGGCCTGTCGCGGGCCGCACGGGCTGCGCGAATAGCATTCAGGCTCACGGTAATGTCGGGGGCCGCAATCGATACCGGATTATCCGCAAACTGCTTGAGCAAACTCTGCGCATTGGAAATCACTTTGGCGCGGGTGTCAAAATATTTGCCGAGCATGTCGCGAGCTATTTTCAAATCTTCCTTGTAATTGGTTTCATCGCGCGCGATCAGCGCAGTGCGAGCGGAGAGAAGTCGTAGCTTCAAATTTTCTCTCACGAAATAACTTTGCTGTGGCGACAGCAGCGCCATTTCCGGGCTTTCAATTTTACGGATGCGTACCAGCTGGGTCAGCTCATGCCATAAATCCTTGCCCACGCGCACTGCCATATTTTCATTCGCGTCACTCAGGCGGGCCTCGCGCTCGATCGGCGCCTGCGTGTCCGGGATGATCAGCGGCAGTGTACCGGTGAGCGCCATCAGGTTATCGATCTTCAGGCTGATACCTTGCGTGTCGACCAGCGGCAGCGCTTTCAAGCGCTCCATATCCTGCGTGATCGCCCGACGCAACTGAACGACCTGCAATTTATCGGCTCGCGCCAAACGTTGATCGGCCGCCTGCAACGCAATCAACGCCGCTCGTACATTGCCAGCCAGCGTCAATTCACGGCTGGCAATGTTTAAAGTCTGCTCGACTTCAGCCAACAACCAATCATCCGGCGCACGTGCCAGCTCACGGTACATTTCTTCCAATGCGACGCGCTGCCCCTGAAACTCGGCCAGCTTGCCTTCGAGTTGCGCTACACGGCTTTGTGCATCGCGCAAATCCTTGATGGTTTGCTCGGTGCGTATCGCAACTTCTTTTTGCGCATTGCTTGCTTCGCCTAATTTTGTACCTACCATTTGCTGCAATTCTTTAGCGCTGTCGTGACCCTCCCAAATCGCCGCGATGGCGACAATCAGCGCCAGTGATGCGAGCGCAATAGCCAAAATCGCCGGCACGCTCAGGCCAACTGAAGCCTTGACTACAGTGGGGGAGTCAGCGGAATCGGGTGAAGCAGAAAACGCGCTAGGATCGGAATTCATGCGTTATTTTATCGGTTGGTTAAGTTAAATGTTAAATGTTAAATGTTAAATGTTAAATGGCCGAGGTTTACAAATGGTGGCGGAAGGTCGCAATACGATTGCGGGAGATATCGTTAAAATGATGCCCGCAAAGTCGGCTTGAGTAATTGCAACGCCTCGACCAACGCTGGCTTATTCATCGGCACAATTTCGCAGCGAGTCCAGCCGCGTTCCCGTCCAGCCTCGGCTACGCGATGATGTGATACCAATAAAGTGCAGCGCTGCCAGCCGGTCATGTTGCTCATGTTCTCCATCAGACTATCCAGGGTTTCGATGCTTAATGTCAAAAATGCGGTCATATCACCCGATTGCAACTGTGCTGCCAGCGCGTTCTGTTCATCTGCCGTCACCTTTAAACGCTTTCTTTCATAGCAGGTCAGTAACGTCACCATTGCGCCGCGCGCGCTCAATGTTTGCTGCAACAGGGTGCGTCCACCCGCTTCACTATAGCCGCAGACGATGAACATATGTTGCCCAGTCACGTCCTGCAATGCTGGCATTGCCAACAATGCTTCACTGTCGTTACCCGGCGACGCCGTCTCAATCTTTTGTGTGAAACCAGCGGGCAGAGCAAGACACAACGCTTCAGCGGTCATTTTGCCAATGGCATATAAAGTGGCATCGGCGCGCAGCTCGCCATATTGCCGGATCACCGGAAGACCGTATTCAACTGCATTCGCGCTCACAAAAATGATCCCATTCGCGTGTGCCAAATCAGCGCGTGAAAAAGTTTTTTCAATCGCGATTTGCGATCTCGGTTCAATAGTAAGCACGGGATAGCGGATCACTCTGGCACCCGCCGCGGCCAAATATTGTGCGGTTATGTCACCTTGCGCGCGTGGCCTCGTGATGACAATGGTCAAACCCTTCAGGCTCTCGTCAGAATTCTCAAGATGATGGCTTGGCATGGGCAACGTTTAATAGCTATGTTGACGGCTGGCGGCGGAATGGGCAATGCCAGTTCTCACGACTTTTTATAATGGCCCAAGGCGGCCAGCACCTCGCCAGCCCCGTGCGAAATCAATTTATCGGCCAATGCAATACCAAGTTGCTCACAGTCCCCAGGCGCACCCTGGATCGTATCCCGGATTAAACGCGAGCCATCAGGCAGGGCCACAAAACCTTGCAGCGCCAACTGTCCATCCAGCATGCAGGCTCGACCGCCCAAAGGCACATCGCAATTACCCGTGAGTGCCCGGCCTAGCGAACGTTCGGCACACACCATCGCGGTGGTTTCAGGTGTTTCAAACGGTGCCAGCCAGCGCGCAAAATCAGGATGATCGGTGCGATATTCAATGCCCAGAGCGCCCTGCGCAATCGCGGGAATAAATTCATCGGCGCTTAATGTGGCACAAACACGCTCGCCCAGCCCCAGCCGGTTCAATCCCGCTGCCGCAAGAATAATGGCATCAAACTGGCCATCATCCAGTTTTTTCAACCGGGTGTTTACATTGCCCCGCAGCGGCGCAATCTTAAGATGCGAAAAATGATAGCGAAGCTGGCTTTCGCGACGCAGGCTGGAGGTGCCCACCATCGCACCGTGCGGCAGGTCTGCCAAGGTCTTGTAATGATTCGAGACTAGCGCGTCACACACATTTTCACGTGCGCCGACGATGGCCATCGCAAAGCCTTCCGGCAACGTCATCGGCACATCTTTCATGGAGTGCACTGCTATGTCGGCGCGGCCTTCTTCAAGCGCTACTTCCAACTCCTTGATGAACAAACCTTTGCCACCGATCTGCGCAAGCGGCCTGTCCAGAATCTGGTCGCCACGCGTCGTCATCCCGATAATCTCGACCTTGCAGTCCGGATACAGCTTGAGCAACTCAGCTTGAATCCATTCGCTTTGCACCATCGCAAGACGACTTTCACGAGAAGCAATACGGATTCGGGTCGGCAATATAGACATATCAAAATCAATGGGGAAGGCGAAGACAGCAGAAAAATCAGTACGAAATGTTAGCACGCAGCCGCTGCTGAATACGACTGAATGCGGCGCGTTTTGATGATTCGATACCACCTTGATATTATGTGAAATAGCGACATAGTCTGACCGATGCAAATCAATTTTTGTTGCACTGCGGTAGAATTGAATTTATCACCCTATTATGAGTCTTATTTAGTTCTTGATAATTAAGCCGTGCAGAGTTTACCCACCCCACCTTTCGGTCACTGAATCATGGCATCAAATCTGTCAAATCCTGGCACTCCAACCCCCACCCCCGCCCGCGTCCTCACGGGCGCGCCCCTTGTCAAATCTGACCATGCCCGTGCGCTGATGCCGTTTCCGGCAGCTGATACTTCGGCTACCCCACTGGCTACCGGGCTCAACAGTGGTCAGACAGATGCGGAGAGCGGTGCCCAACCTGCCGCAAGCAGTGGCAGCACGCGGCTACGCGAAATCCCCTACAACTACACCTCATTTTCGGATCGCGAAATTGTAATGCGTCTGCTGGGTGCGGATGCATGGGATATTTTGCTTGAGCTTCGCGGTGAACGAAAAACCGGGCGCAGCGCACGCATGCTGTATGAGGTGCTGGGCGATATCTGGGTGGTTGAACGCAATCCCTATCTGCAGGATGATTTGCTCGACAACCCCAAGCGCCGCGCCATGTTGATCGATGCCATGCGCCATCGTTTGCATGAAATCGAAAAGCGTCGTCTCGCGGATACGGGTGGTGAAGAAACTTTATTACAGGGCGAGCTTGCCGCGCGCTCGAATAAAGTGATGGCGCTGTTGCAGCGCGGCCACGAAGCGGTTGATCAATTTGAGGCGGAGTTTCGTCAGACCTGGGACTTTCGTAAAAAAGTCGCGCGTCGATTGGGCAAAGTAACGCGCAACGACAATATCGCCTTTGATGGTCTTGCCCGCGTTTCTCACGTCACCGATGCCACCGACTGGCGGGTCGAATATCCGCTGGTGGTCCTCTATCCCGACACCGAGGAAGAAGTGGCGCCGATGGTGAAGGCACTGATTGAATTGGGCCTCACCATCATTCCACGCGGGGGCGGCACTGGCTATACCGGCGGCGCTATTCCGCTCACTAAACACACCGCCATTATCAATACCGAAAAGCTGGATGCACTCGGCCTGGTTGAGCGTATTGCCCTGCCCGGTGTGGCGGAGCCCGTTGCGACTATTCGCTGTGAAGCAGGGGTGGTAACCAAGCGTGGCATGGAAGCCGCCGAGGCCGCTGGCTTGGTCTGGGCATGCGATCCGACCAGTGCCGACGCAAGCTGCATCGGCGGCAATGTCGCCATGAATGCTGGCGGTAAAAAAGCGGTTCTATGGGGGACCGCACTGGACAATCTGGCGTCTTGGAAGATGGTTGATACCAACGGCGACTGGATGGAAGTTGAGCGCCTCAACCACAATCTGGGCAAAATACATGACATCGAAATGGCGATATTTCGGGTGCGTCATTTTGATGAAAAAGGCCGCACCACCCAACCCGACAAGATGCTTGAGATTCCCGGCGCAAGCTTCCGCAAAACCGGCTTGGGCAAAGATGTCACCGATAAATTTTTAAGCGGATTGCCAGGCATCCAAAAAGAAGGCTGTGACGGCATCATCACCTCGGCTCGCTTCATTTTGCATCGCATGCCCAAGCACATTCGCACCGTGTGTCTGGAATTTTTTGGGCAGGTTAAAGAAGCCGTACCGTCCATTGTCGAGATCAAGGATTATCTGGACAACAGCGATAAAGCGGTGTTGGCAGGTCTCGAACATCTGGATGAGCGCTATCTAAAAGCGGTAGGCTATGCGACTAAATCACGTCGCAATCAACGCCCAAAAATGGTGTTAATCGGCGACATCGTATCCGATGATGAAAACGCGGTAATGGAAGCGGCGAGTCAGGTAGTGAGGCTCGCCAATGCCCGCCATGGTGAAGGCTTCGTCGCGGTTACGGCCGACGCGCGCAAGAAATTCTGGCTGGATCGAGCGCGCACTGCTGCCATTGCCAAACACACCAATGCCTTTAAAATTAATGAAGACGTGGTGATTCCGCTGGATCGTCTCGGCGATTATTCAGACGGGATTGAGCATCTCAATATTGAGCTATCGATTAAAAATAAATTACGGTTGGTGGATGCACTGGCAGCGCTGTTTCATACCCAGCTTCCTTTGCATGAGGACGATGAAAACATCGCACGCGAAGAAATTTTTGGGCAGCGCATCGAACAGGCCCATGAATTACTCAACACCATTCGCGCCCGCTGGAATTTTTTATTGGTCAATCTGGATCGACCGGTAGCGGAAATCGTTGATGAACTGATCGCAGTCGGCCTGACCAGTGTACAAATCAAGGCGGTATCTTCGTCCACCACTGTATTTAATCTGCTGCAAACCTACGCCATACGGGTCTCATGGAAAACTGAATTGCGGGAACCGCTTTCACAGATTTTTTCGGGCCGGGTATTTGAGCGCGTGATTAGCAAAATGATCGACACGCACAAACGCATTTTAAAAAGCCGCGTCTTTGTGGCGCTGCACATGCATGCGGGCGACGGCAATGTTCACACCAATATTCCCGTGAATTCCGATGATTACGACATGCTGCAGGAGGCCAATCAATCGGTGGCCCGCATTATGGCGTTCGCGCGCCAGTTGAATGGCGTCATTTCCGGCGAGCATGGTATCGGCATTACCAAGTTTGAGTTTTTAACGCCCGATGAGATCGCGCCGTTTGTGGCCTACAAACAAAAGATTGATCCCGACGGTCGCTTCAATAAAGGCAAGCTGATGCCGGGCGGCGATTTAACGCGGGCCTACACCCCATCGTTCTCATTGATGGGTACAGAGTCACTGATTCTGGAGCAAAGTGAAATCGGCAATATTGCTGATTCGATCAAGGATTGCCTGCGCTGCGGCAAATGCAAACCAGTCTGTGCAACCCATGTGCCACGCGCCAATCTGCTGTATTCACCACGCAATAAAATTCTCGGCACATCACTGTTGATCGAAGCTTTTTTATACGAAGAACAAACCCGCCGCGGTGTGTCGCTAAGACATTTTGATGAATTTTCTGATATTGCCGATCATTGCACCGTCTGCCATAAATGTGCGAGCCCCTGTCCTGTCGATATTGATTACGGCGATGTCTCGGTGGCGATGCGCAATCTGCTGCGCAAGCAAGGCAAGAAGAAATTTAATCCGGGCACCGCAGCGTCAATGTTTTATCTCAACGCCAAAGACCCCACCACCATCAAGCTGGTTAAAACCGTGATGATTGACTGGGGTTACAAGGTACAGCGTCTGGCGCATTCGCTCGCGCGCAAAACCTTGTTGTTGCGCAAACAGACCAGAACGCCACCGGCTACTGTTGGCAAACCAGCCATCAAGGCGCAGGTGATTCATTTCATCAATAAACCGATGCCAGGCGGGCTGCCGAAAAAAACCGCACGGGCATTATTGGATATTGAAGACAACACGATTGTTCCCATCATTCGCGATCCGGTCAAAGCCCATGTGGATGCCGAGGCGGTGTTTTATTTTCCGGGCTGCGGCTCGGAGCGTCTATTCGGGCAGGTTGGTTTGGCGACGCAGGCGATGCTTTACGAGGTAGGTGTGCAGACCGTATTGCCGCCCGGCTATTTATGTTGCGGCTATCCGCAAACTGCGTCCGGCAATGCGGATAAGGGCGAGCAAATTACGACCGAGAATCGGGTGCTGTTTCATCGTGTGGCGAACACGCTTAATTATCTCGATATTAAAACCGTGGTGGTGAGCTGCGGAACCTGCATGGATCAATTGCAAAAATATGAGTTCGAGAAAATTTTCCCCGGCTGCCGCTTACTTGATATTCATGAGTTTTTGCTCGAAAAAGGGGTGAAGTTGCAGGGCGTGACAGGTACTCGTTACATGTATCACGACCCCTGCCATTCGCCGATGAAAACTTACCAACCGCTCAAAGTGGTGAATGAATTGATGGGGCAAACCGTCACGCAAAATGAGCGCTGCTGTGGCGAATCCGGCACGCTGGCGGTGACGCGCCCTGATATTTCTACCCAAGTCCGATTCCGTAAAGAAGAGGAAATGCGCAAGGGGGCAGATGCCCTGAGAGCCGCGCCAACGCTAGAGTTTGGCAGCGCTGTTGCAGGAATGGCGGCGGCAATAACGCCCCGCCAAGGTGACGCCCCGGACAAGTTTAAAGGCAACATTAAAATTCTCACGTCTTGCCCGTCGTGTTTACAGGGGCTATCGCGTTTTGATCATGATGCCGGCACCACCGCCGATTACATCGTGGTTGAAATCGCCAAGCATATTCTTGGTAAAAACTGGATGGCCGAGTTCGTGGCAAAGGCAAATAGCGGCGGCATTGAGCGGGTGCTTTTATAAGCCCTGAAAAGTTAAATGCCCCGCAGAAGATGGCGTCGCCTCGGTTCGACAAAAACGGGCGCGTCTGATTGAATTGCCTGCGTTACAATTGGTGTCTAATTTTTTGGGTAATGATATAGCCATGATAAATGCCCTTGCCTTTGGTTTAAAGCCAGCTCGCACATCCGCCTCATCAGTCTCTTCGGTATGTAGCCTTTTTATCATGATTGCGCTGGGCGGCTGTGCCGCCGATCAAACCGTTGTAAGGTTTGCGCCGACGCCAGTAATCACCGATGCGGCATTAGCGCCGACGCCCGCGCTTTGTGCACTCTTGAATGCAACCAATGATATTACGGCTGCTGGCAAACTCGATCTGCCGGTACTCATGCTTACCAAGATCAAGGAAATCAGCAAGACTGATAACCAGGGCGTGTGTTTGATGGCGCCCGATGATCGCAACAAAATCATGGCGATCTATCGGAACAGCTTTAAAAACCCGGATCGCAAAAAATTCAAGGCGCCGGCTAAAGAATTTATGCAGTTGTGGGATGCAGGCGACGACGGCAAACAGCCGAATGCCACAATGGTGATGGCGGCCGAAAACGCCCGTCTCGATTTGCTGGAACCAACCCAAGGCTATAAAAAAGGCGGTGTTGAACGCGTTCGCAACCAAGCCGCCGGCGTTGATGCCGCGCAGTGGAATTTTATCGGGCCGGGTAATATCGGTGGACGTATACGCGCTATTTTGATTGACCCGCGCAATTCAAACCGCCTGCTGGTGGGTGCTGCTAGCGGCGGCATATGGTTGAGCACCAATGGTGGACAATCGTTTACGGCCGTGCAGGATTTTATGGGTAACCTGGCCATTGGTTCGATGGCCCAAGATCCCAACAACCCGAACATTGTCTACGCCGGTACCGGCGAAAGCTTTGCCGGTCTGTACGGCATTGGTATGTTTAAGAGTATCGACAGCGGTATCACCTGGAATTATCTATCTTCCACCACCACCGATACCGCGCAAAACCCGATCGGGGACGACTGGGGCTCAGTCAATCGTATTGCAGTGAGTCGCGCTAACTCCAATCTAATATTGGCGGGCACCTCGAAGAGCAGTAATTTGACGCAAGGCGCATTGCTGCGCTCAACTGATGCCGGTGCTACCTGGGCTAAGGTGGGCAGCTTCCTCACTCTGGATGTAAAGTTTGATCCCAACAATGCCAATAACGTGTTGGCGGCAGGCGAAGATGGCTCGGTCTATTTATCCAACAACAGCGGGGTTTCATGGACCAAGATCGGCCCACTCGCCGCCACCACCACAGGACGGTCCGGCACGGCCCGCATTGAAATCGCATGGGCATCGAATGTGCCTGACCTAGTTTATCTGTCATACGACAACAACAAAGGCGAAATCTGGAAGTCGACTGACGGCGGACTTACTTGGGCATTAGTATCAAACCCAAAACATTTGAGTGACCAGGGCGATTATGCCAATACGATTTGGGTTTCACCGACTGACAGTAACAATCTCGTGGTCGGTGGCCTGGATTTACATCAAACCCAGGATGGCGGCCTTAATTTTTCGCGTATCAGCACCTGGCAAAGCGCCGGCGGTGGCTTGCCGCAACCTCACGCCGATCATCACGTTATCGTTTCGGTGCCTGATTTCAGTTCAGGCAATCCGGTGGTCTATTTCGGTAACGATGGCGGCGTTTATCGCTCCAATAATATTTCAACGGCCAATTCCAACGGCACCAGTTCATGGGTGAATCTCAACAACAACATGGGCATCACTCAATTCTATGGTGGCGCTGGTAGCCGCGCGGCGGGAGGCAAAATCATTGGCGGCACGCAAGATAATGGAACGCTGATACTCAATTCCAATACCCGTTGGGATCGTTTCGCCGGTGGCGATGGCGGCTATGTCGCCGTTGATCCCCTCGACGACAGCACGCTTTACGGCGAATATGTTTATGCCTCTATTCACCGCACCGTGAACCTCAATTCACGCCAGTATATTTGCAATGGCATCACCGAGGCATTAAAAGACTCCAGCAACATCGCCTATTGCGGAGCAACCAACGCGGATACCGCGCAAGCCAATTTCATAGCGCCCTTTATTCTTGATGTCAATAATCGTGACCGCATGCTGGTCGGTGCTAATTCACTGTGGGCTACCAATAATGTGCGCGACCCCAATCCATCATGGACGGCCATTAAAGCGCCCGCGTTGCTCCCCACTCAAGCGCGCCACTATATCAATGCTATCGCGGTACAGGCAGGCAATGCCAATGTGATTTGGGTCGGCCACAACGGCTCGAATTCCAGCAGTAATCCAACCCAAATTTATCGCACCAGCGATGGCCTCTCAGCCGCGCCTGCCTGGCAATTGATGACCAAGCCAGGCATGCCTTCCAGCACCGTCAATCGCATCACCATTGATCAAAGCGATCCGAATCGGGTGTGGGTTGCTTACTCTGGATTATCGCCCAATCGGCTTTGGCAAACTATTGATGGCGGCAACAGCTGGACTAATATTTCAGGCAATTTGCCCGCCGTTACGCTGCATGACATCAAACGACATCCCACCCGTACAAACTGGCTTTATGTGGCGGCAGCCAATGGCGTTTACACCTCTGAAAATGGCGGTGTGACCTGGAGCACCAGCAACGACGGCCCCGCCAGTGTGCGGGTACGCGAACTGTTTTGGTATGACAACAATACTTTGATTGCGGCCACGTACGGACGCGGCATGTTCTCGTTCTCACTCGCTGCCGACAGCACGCTTTCGGTTACTCAGGTCGGCTCTGGTAGCGGCGTGGTGACCTCAAATCCGGGCGGCGTCAATTGCGGCGTTGACTGCACCGCACCTATTGCTGCGGGCACCATCGTGACGCTGACCGCCACAGCCAACCCGGGTTCGCTCTTCGCCGGATGGTCTGGCGCCTGCACCGGCAGCAGCGTTTGCCAGCTTACCGTTAGCGCCGCTTCGTCAGTCACCGCAAAATTCAATCTGCAAACACCGATTGCCCTCTCCCGTCGTGGCGGTATTGATCTGGATGGCAGCGGCCAAAGCGCGCTGATATTGCGTTCTGCCAGCGCGCAAATGCAGGCAGGTCGACTGGTGAATAACCAGTTTGTATTCAGCAATTTGATTGATCCGGGGCCAAGCTTTCGCCTGGTAGGCATCGCCGATTTTGCAGGCAACGGCAAATCAGATCTGGCGTTTCAAAACCCAACCCAGCTCGATAGCATCGGCAGATCTACCGTGTTTGTGTGGAAGGGGTTTCTGAAAACCAGCGAGTCCGCACTGCGGTTGGTCAAGCCAACCTGGGATGTGCAGGCGGTAGGAGATTTGGACGGCGATGGCTTCGGTGATCTAGTGTGGCGATATACCGCCGATGATCCACGGGATACGGGGGTGTCGTACGTCTGGTTTACTGACGGCAATACGGCATTGGTTTCGCGCAAGCGTGGCGGCGCGCCGCTAAACTGGACGCTGCTGGGCGCAATGGATCTAAATAATGATGGTGCCGCTGACATGATTTATATTAGTCCTAGCGGGCAAATCCGCGCATTGATGGCGACCGCGGCCCGCTCCTGCGCCAATCTGTTGGTGGGCAATGTTCCTGCTGGCTTTACGGCTTTAAAGCTAGCCGATTTCACAGGCAACAGCCGCGGCGATATATTGTTTCGCAATGATTTGACCGGCGAAATCCAGCTGATGTCGCTTAATGCTTTTGGGCTCACCTTGCCGCCGTCGACAGCTTCCCCCAACGACCCAAATGCGTCGTGCACCGGTAGCTCACTTCTGGTGTCGAGCTCAACCATCAATCTTCTGCCAACTGATCCGTCATGGAAATTTTATGCATCTGGCGATTTCAACGGCGACGGGATTACCGATATTGTTTGGCGTCGAACGAGCGATAATTCGCTCGTCGTATGGCTGATGAACGCCAATGCGACGGCGCCAACGATCATTTCAAATGCCGGTACAGCGCCCGCGGGCTTCACCGTATTTTAACCCTGATCAGTGAAAACGCCGCGGCATCGCAAATGAAAATGGCCGCCTGTGAACTATGCGACGCCGACGGTGGCGAAGTGTTATTTCGCCACCCCCAATATCGGGTCGTCCGCGTCACCGGTGCTGAGGGGGATGACTATCGCGGCTTTTGTCGGGTCATCTGGAACGATCATGTAAACGAGATGACTGATCTCAACCATGACGAGCAGACAAGTTTCATGGCGGCGGTATTTCGGGTCGAACACGCACTGCGCGCAGCACTCAAGCCCGACAAAATAAATCTGGCCAGCCTCGGCAATATGACACCACATCTGCATTGGCATGTTATTCCAAGATTCCGGAATGATAAAACTTTCCCCAAGCCGATTTGGGCGCTCGCCATTTCACCGTTAGTAGAATCTGATTTGAGGCCTCATAACCGCCCCCGGCACCAATCAATAGATTTCAACGTAGACTGGGCACAGTGTGTGCGGCAGGCGCTATCAAACGGCATGCCTTTCTGCGCTTAATCCCGACCTCACATCTTGGCACTACCGTAAAAAAGCAACAACAAGCAACGACAAGGAGTTTTATGGCGATTCAAACCTCTCCCAATTCAAAACCAGGCTCACTTTTTTTTTCTGATGCGCGTTCCTGCAAGGCATGGCTCAAGTCCATTCCACTGACCAATATTGCACAAGCGCAGCAAACGATTCTGGATTCGCTGCGGATTGTTAACCGCAGCGGCGACCTCGAACCGCTGGAGCGCCTTACCTGTATGGAGCTGATGCGCGATAAAGTCGCTTTTTTATTGTCCGAACAGCGCGCCCGATATTCCGGTAAAACCATTCCACTGTCGGCCGTAGACTATGCGGCGTGGAATGTATCGCGTAATTTAATTACCGAAATGGAGGCTGGTTATCGTCGCTGCTGGACTGACGCCAATGGTGCCAACGAGGCACTCACGAATCATGCAGCCCTGATCATTCAGCGCATCATTCGCTATATCGGTCTGCAAATGTTGATGGTCGGTTTTATCTATCGCCGGTTCGATAACGCCTTATGGATGCGGCTCCACCTGCAATGGATGGAAGCGGAGGAGCGCGGACTCACCCATGTGCAAATGAAAGATACCGTCGGCTCGCTGGATGGCTACTCCAGCGTGGCACAAGCCTATACCGCCGTGCTGCTGGGCCAATTGGCAAACGTATACGAACTCTCGCCGCGACAAATCGATTTTGTAGATGGGGTTTTAAAACGCTTTGGTCATAAAGTATCGATCCTCGCCGCCACCGCGCCCACGGCACAAGATGCGCAGGCTATCCAAAGTATTCAAGGGGCTCAAGGGGTAGTATGCGCGGTAGATTTATTGTCAAACGCAGGTGCGGGGTTTCATGAATCCATTGCGCCCGCAGCCCATGTGCGGATTGTTGATGTGAGTGATTTATCACGCTCGCTGCGGCGCCGTTTAAAAAAACTCAGCGCCGGTGAAGAGCCCGCCGCACTGGATCTGCCCGCCGACTGGAGTGCCGCTGATGCGCGCGATAATTTGCAGCGCCTGCACCAGCTATGGTGCGAAGGCAATGCCGCTCGCCCGATGTCGAGCATCCCGGCCGAACGCGAGGCGATATTATCGTTCGGCATTACCGAGACACATTTTATTTTATCCGGCGATTTATTTGAGCAGCCCGGTGTCAAGCGCGAACTCACGCGACAGGAAATGAATGATATTGCCATGTTCGGCAAAGTCTCCGAATCCACCATCCGCGCAAAATATGCCGACTTCAATTACGGCACCGAAACCTGGGGAATCATCGATGAAAGCCGTGGCGCTTTTCATGTGATGAGACCAGCCAACTCGCCGCGTGGTGTTGCCATTGGCAAGCTGGTCGGCATTAAGGTCGGCAAAACCGGTATTTTTTATTTGGGTGTTGTTCGCGAAATTATCGAAGAAACCGAAGGCCAGATCATGGTGACTATTTCCATGCTGCCCGGTAAACCAGAGCCCATCTCGGTACGCTCCGGCGATATGCGTGCCCGCACCAGCACATCATACGTACAAGGCTTTCGTCTGCCGCCCCTGGAAGGGCTGAAGCTTCAGGAAACCCTGATCGTGCCGCCCAGCCTTGTGCAAAAAGGGCGTGGCATTGATATTTTTCATCAAGGCCACGGCAGCCCCAAGCAAGTCACGCTGGTAGACTATGTCGAACGTGGCGTGGATTTTGACCGGGTGACCATTGCGTAAATTAGCGGGTTACCGACGGTTGAATGCTGATTTATTGTTATGACCCATCATTGCGTTTGTCAAACTGCAGGCCGCCTCACATCTACTTATTATTATTCCAGCACGCATTTTGCAGGACAACCCGGTAGCCATCAAAGTCTTCAAAGGTGCGACCTTGAAGATCCCAATACGGATTAAACGATGTCACCTGCTGAAACCCTGCGACCCGCATGTTGGCGCAGTTTTTTTGCCATTCGCTTGCGCCTGGAATATAAAAAACGATCACATCTTCGGACGTTGAGGCGGGCGCCACCGGATGCGTCCGGCAATGGGTGAACTCGAAGTGATAGTGACCATTGTTGCCATCGCCTGCACCCAACATCACTCCGTCAAAGCCTGCGTGGTCGTTAAAGCGACCCAACACACAAAGGCCCAGCCCCGTGCAATACATCAATTGAGCCCGTGGCAGATCGCTGACGGGCCGGGCAATGCGAAGATGGTGTTGCATGAAATTTATTCGTGTCGGCTGATTAAAATTAAGAGCGCTGCTCAAGTAAATCCATCAACATACCGGCCACATTAAAACCGGTCTGCTCAAAAATTTCTACCATGCAGGTTGGAGAGGTGACATTCACTTCGGTTAAGTAATCGCCGATGATATCAAGGCCCACGATGACAAGCCCATCCGCTTTTAATGACGGGCCCAACGCTTCGGCGATTTCATGATCACGCTGTGTGAGCGGCTGTGCGACCCCTTTGCCGCCGGCGGCAAGATTGCCGCGAGTCTCACCCGCCTTCGGAATGCGTGCCAATGAAAACGGTGCAGGCTTACCGTCAATCAGCAGAACACGTTTGTCGCCTTGTGAGATCGCCGGAATATAGCGCTGTACCATCACAGCACTTAGGCCTTCGATGGTTTGCACTTCGACAATGGCATTGCGATTCACATCGTCAGCGCGCACGCGAAAAATTGAGGTGCCGCCCATGCCATCGAGTTTTTTAATAATCACATCCTGATGCTCATCGACAAACGCCTGGACGCTTTGCATATCCGGCGTGACCAGAGTAGGTGAGGTGAATTGTGGAAATTTGGCAATGGCTAATTTTTCGTTGTAGTCCCGAAGTGCTGAACCGCGATTGATGATGCAAGCACCCTGCGACTCGGCCATGCTGAGCAACAGCGTTGAGTATAAATACGCTTGATCGACTGGCGGATCTTTACGCATCAGCACGGCATCAAAATCAGTCAACGCCATTTGCGCTTGATGCTTGATACTGTACCAGGCGTGATTGTCGGCGGACAATAAAAGGCTGGAAACCCTCGCCGATACTAGACTTTGGCGCATTTCAAGATGCTTTATTTCAAACGCAAACACCTCATGTCCACGCTGTGCCGCTTCACGCATCATGAATACAGACGAATCTTTGAACGCTTTGAGCCCCGCCAAAGGGTCAACGATGAAGGCGATTTTCATGGGAAATTTTTATTGGTTTCTGTCATCAATCGGCCGCTGCGCGCGCTTCCGGCGGCAGCACGATAGCGTCCACATCAATCATCTCGGACAATTTTTCCAGCTCTTTAGCCGCTGCCAGCATCGCCAGGCGAGCGACTACCCCATACGTATAGAAACGGTTAGGGGGTGCGTCGGGCGCGCCTGCACAGTCGGGGGTATGGCAGTCTGTTTCAAACGCCAGCGGTACAAAACTCATGCCGCGCGAGTTGAGATTTTCGTCAATACCGCGATCCGTATTGACGCGGTAGAAGCCACCCACGACAAATTGATCCATCATGTAAATCACCGGCTCGGCTACATTGCCATTGACGTTTTCAAAGGTATAAACACCTTCCTGAATGATGACTTCGCTGACTTCCAGACCTTCTTTCACCACGGCCATTTTATTGCGCTCTTTACGGTTAAGTCCGCGCACATCATCGGCGGATCGCGCCGTCAAAACCCCCATGCCATAAGTGCCTGCATCTGCCTTGACGATGACAAATGGTTTTTCTTTAATGCCATATTCCTGATACTTGATGCGCATTTCGTTGAGCACCGCCTCCACATTGGCGGCCAAACATTCTTCACCTTCCTGCGCACTAAAATTGACTTTGCCACACTGGCTGAAGATAGGGTTAATGAACCACGGATCGATGCCAATAATTTTTGCAAAGTCCTCAGCCACGCGGTCATAGGCGTGGAAGTGCAGGGTTTTGCGACGGGTCGTCCAGCCCGCATAAAGCGGAGGCACCACCTGCTGCTCAAGCCCTCTAAGCAAGGCAGGCACGCCTGCCGATAAATCGTTGTTCAATAAAATCGCACAAGGATCAAAGCCGGTTAGCGTGAGGCGATTGCCGTTACGAATAATCGGCTCCAGCACCAGTTTTTCACCGTTCGGTAAATCCAGTGTAGTGGGCGCGGTTATTTCGGGCAGCAGTGAACCCACCCGTACTTCCATACCGGCGCTCACCAGAATTTTTTGAATCGCCGCCACATTGGTTAAATAAAACAGATTGCGGGTGTGATTTTCAGGTATCAGCAGGATGCGCTGTTTGTCCGGGCAAATTTTTTGCACGGCCGACATCGCGGCATGGACGCACAATGGCAAAAAATCTGGATTCAGATTATTAAAACCACCGGGAAATAAATTCGTGTCGACCGGTGCGAGCTTAAATCCGGAATTACGTAAATCAACCGAGGTATAAAACGGCAATGTATTTTCCAGCCACTGGTTACGAAACCAGCGTTCTATTTCGGGCATCGCGCCCAGTATTTTCTTTTCCAAATCAAGCAACGGGCCAGTAAGTGAGGTGGTGAGATGTGGAACCATAATATGTAAGTCGCAGTATTCAAGCATTACCGTCAATGCTGTGCCGCGCGCTGCCCCTTCTGTTTAATTATTTAAAACGAAACCCCATAGCTTCGGGCGAATTCATCAATTACAAGTGTTGTCGATTCGATCTTTGATGCGATCATCAAGGCGTTATCGCTGCATATGAATGTGGGCACCCCCCCACCTTGACTCGGGAAAGTGAGTTTACTCCGATTCATGTTTTTCCTTGATGAAAAACCCGCGACCATGCGACTTGTACGTCCATATTCAGCGCATCCTCAATTAGCTTCAGGATAAGAGAGGCAAATGTTAAAATCGCGGACATTCTACTGAGGCCACCCGTGTTAATTACCACCAATATCACTATGCAGTTTGGGGCTAAGCCCTTGTTTGAGAACGTTTCTGTCAAATTTGGCGGCGGCAATCGTTATGGTTTGATCGGTGCTAACGGCTGCGGCAAATCAACTTTTATGAAGATTTTAGGCGGTGATTTAGAGCCCAGCAGCGGCGAAGTCGCCAAAGAACGCCACGAGCGTTTGGGTAAATTACGTCAAGATCAATTCGCGTTTGAAGATACCCGCGTGCTGGATGTGGTGATGATGGGCCATACCGAGCTGTGGGCTGCGATTCACGAGCGCGATGCGATCTACGCTAATCTTGACGCAACCGAAGATGATTATATGAAGGCAGCTGACCTCGAAGCAAAGGTCGCTGAATATGACGGCTACTCGGCAGAGGCGCGTGCCGGAGAATTATTGCTGGGTTCCGGCATTGCGCTGGAAAGCCATGAAGGCCCGATGAGCGCGATCGCGCCGGGCTTGAAATTACGTGTATTGCTGGCGCAAGCACTATTCTCGGATCCGGAAATTTTGCTGCTGGACGAGCCGACCAATAATCTGGATATAAACACGATTCGCTGGCTGGAAGATATTCTGAATGCGCGGCAATCAACGATGATTATCATCTCGCATGACCGGCATTTTTTAAACTCTGTCTGCACCCATATGGCCGATGTGGATTACGGCAATATCACTATTTACCCCGGCAATTATGACGACTACATGCTAGCCTCCACGCAGGCGCGTGAGAAGCTGGTCTCGTCAAACGCGAAAGCCAAAGAGCGCATCACCGATTTACAGGATTTTGTGCGTCGCTTCTCGGCCAATAAATCCAAAGCACGTCAGGCTACCTCGCGCGTAAAACAGATTGAGAAAATCAAGGCGGAAGCGGTTGAAGTTAAACCATCCTCACGTCAATACCCGTTCATTCGATTCGAATTTGACGAGAAAGAAAAATTGCATCGCTTGGCCGTTGAGGCTGAAAAACTCAGCAAGCAATTTGACAATGCCGATAAACCACTTTTTTCCAACCTGAATTTAATGGTCGAAGCCGGCGAAAAAATCGCCATCATCGGGCCGAACGGTATCGGTAAAACCACGTTACTGCGATTATTGGCGGGAGATCTGAAGGCCAGTTTCGGCCACATCAAATGGGCCGAGAAAGCCAATCTAGGCTACTTTGCGCAGGACCACGCCGCCGAGTTTGCAGCTGACGTGAATTTATTTGACTGGATGAATCAGTGGCGCACTCGGGCCGAGGATGAGCAAGCAATTCGCGGCACGCTGGGTCGGCTGCTGTTTTCGAGTGATGACATCAAGAAAAGCTGCACCGTGATTTCAGGTGGCGAAGAAGGCCGCATGCTGTTTGGCAAACTTATTCTCACCCGGCCCAATGTATTGCTGATGGACGAACCCACCAACCATATGGATATGGAATCGATCGAGTCGCTCAACACTGCGCTGGAAAAATTTAAGGGCACCCTGATTTTTGTCTCGCATGATCGTGAGTTTGTATCATCGCTTGCCACCCGCATTATTGAAATCACTGCCGACGGCGTGCGCGATTATCACGGCAGCTATGAGGATTATTTGCTTAGCTTGGGTGTGGCCGCATAACCTTTTTATTGCGCCTGATTTGTATTGATCTGCTATGCACTACAGATTAGCAATGTAGCCGTTTACGCACAAAATCGACATGCAACTTGAGGTCGTAGAGTTCGCGTGCAAACGCCAGTGGCACGTGAATTTTATCGGCGTGCATTTCAATTTCTGACAGCTTGGCAAGGATAACGACGGCAGCTTCAGGCGAAGGCTGTTTGCGGAGAACCTCATTATCCAGACGCTGTACTGCGGCATACCAGCGATAAATACGCGCGCGCATACGCCAGTTATAAACCACCGGCACAATCCTCACGGCAGGAATGCCAATCGCCAGCAGCGGCAGCAATAAAATCAGCGCACGCTCAATCCATACCGCAAACCAGAACGGCAAATGCCGCTGTAAAAATGGCGTGCCCGATACAAAATATCGTTCGGCATCTGCGTCCACCGGCAGGTCAGTGCCGTGCATCGTAGGGAATTCACCCGCTTTATTGAACCAGCCGCTGCCGCCATGAATTTCTTTGGCTGCTTCAGCCAGCACGCGAATCAGCGCCGGATGCAAATCATTACGAACCATTAGCTGCGACATAGCCGCAATGAGCGGCACATCATGCGACGGCGCGTTGCGCGCCAAATCAATTATGCCGGGGCTCATAGTCACCATGCTAAGGTTAGGAAAGCGCCTGCTCAATGCGGCCGATTGCGGAAATTCAAGCAGCAAAATGCCGGGTTCGCGCAGCAAAGTTTGCACCACGGTTGACTCTTCACCGGTGACGATGACCATCGCGTCAACTTGGGCTTCGTCTGTATCTTTCCCCGTCCCTTTCCCTTTCCCTTTCCCTTTCCCTTTCAGCAACGCTTCTGCGCCTTCGCGGCCGGTAATATCCAGATGCGGCTGCGCTTCCAGATCAACCCCGTAAGCCGCGAATACATCCAGCGCTAAATGGCGCGTACCACTGCCGCGTGGGCCAATGGCGATTTTTTTGCCCGCCAATTCGCTAGCTTGCATCAATGGCTTCGTCGCGCGATAAAACACCCACATCGGCTCAGGATAAATACCGGCAATGGTTGACAGCCACTGCGCATCGTCCGCAGTCGCACTGCCGGTTTGTACAAAGGCCGCCGCAATACCGGCGTCATCATCGAGCAGCTTGGCCCGGTTCTCAAGCGAGCCGGAGGTGTTCCTCAGCTCAACATGAATCCCGCGCTTGGCGAGCGCCACACGGTAGCGTTCACCCGCACGATGAGCCGCACCACCAGCGGGCCCGGTTGCCATCACAATTGATTTGGGCGGCGCGGGTTGCCAGTAGTGCATCACCACAGCAATAACGGCCAGCACGCCCAGCAACCAGGGGCCTAACAGCCATAGCCATTCCAGCAACATCGAACGAAACAACGACCCACGCCATTTCATTGCCACATTTATCCTCTATTGTTTGTCAAATGGTCCGCTGCGTTTGTTAATTACGGCACCCACGTCAATGTGGTGCGAAAATGCGGCACTTCCGGTTTATTTATTTCATTAAATTTCCCCATTAAGTCTACATCATGCACCTTCATATTCTCGGCATTTGCGGCACGTTCATGGGTGGGCTCGCGGTATTGGCAAAGCAGGCAGGCCACACAGTGACGGGCTGCGATGCGAATGTTTATCCACCCATGTCCACCCAGTTGGCCGCACTGGGCATGGGCCTGCATGAAGGGTTTGATGCAGAACAGCTGGATATTTTCAAAGCCGATTTATACATTGTTGGCAACGCGATGACGCGCGGCAAACCGGTGATTGAGGAAATATTGAATCGCGGCTTGCCGTACATTTCAGGCCCGCAATGGCTGGGGGAAAATTTACTTCGTGATAAATGGGTACTGGCCGTCACCGGCACGCACGGCAAAACAACTGCCACCTCCATGCTGGCATGGATCCTTGACTACGCGGGACTGGGGCCTGGATTTTTAATCGGCGGAGTGCCTAAAAATTTTTCTGTTTCGGCACGATCATGCCAGGGCGATTCACCTTTTTTTGTGATCGAGGCGGACGAATATGACACCGCATTCTTCGACAAGCGCTCGAAGTTTGTTCACTATCGGCCACGCACCGCGGTACTGAATAATCTGGAATTCGATCACGCTGATATTTTTCCCGCCATAGAAGCAATCGAAACCCAGTTTCATCATTTGGTGCGAACCATTCCAGCGCATGGTTTGATTGTGAGCAATGGCGGTGATGCCCATCTGAATAAAGCGCTCGCCAAAGGTTGCTGGACGCCGGTTGAAAAATTCGGTCCTGGACATGAGTGGGATTTCAAACGCGGCGTTGCTGAGGGGCAGTTCGAGGTATGGCTCAATGGCGTCCTCAAAGGCGCAATTGCTTGGGATTTAATCGGCACCCATAACATCATGAATGCGCTCGCCGCCCTTGCCGCTGCACGGCACGCTGGGGTGCCCAGCAAACTGGGGATTGAGGCACTCAATTTGTTCGACGGCGTGGCTCGCAGAATGGAAGTGCGCGGGGTGATTGATGGCATTACCGTCTATGATGATTTCGCCCATCACCCCACCGCGATTCAAACCACGGTGAGCGGCCTGCGTAAAAAAATATTTACTGGCCAAGGTCGCATCATTGCCGTGCTGGAGCCACGTTCCAACACCATGAAGCTGGGCATTATGAATCAGGCACTGCCGACTGCGCTGGCGAATGCCGATCATGTGCTGGTTTATGCGCACAATTTAGGATGGGATGTGGCCGGGACGTTTGAATCAATCAACAGCAAAACCGGCATCTTCAGCAATCTTGATGCGATGGTGAAATGCATTGCCGACATTGCGCGGCCCCATGATCATATTCTGATCATGAGCAACGGCGGGTTTGGCGGCGTGCATGAAAAAATTTTGCGCGCGCTGGCGATGAAATCAATGCACGTGGCCGCTTGAGAATCGGTTTCAAAGCGTCTGCCGCTCGTTTTCTGAAATGTGTACCTGCCTCAAACTCAAGCACTGAAGCGGCGTTTGGAGCACTTTCCCTCAGCGATGAGCTATGTGCCCAACCTGTTTTATTTGAATGCTAGCCAATCGCTTCATCAAGATGCCGCACCAGCAGATCGATTTCTTCAGCCGTATTGTAGTGCGCAATCGACACCCGCACTACCCCGCCGTGTGCAGCCAGATCCAGCGCTGAAATTAGGCGTTTCGCGTAAAAATCACCAAAACGAATACCGATATTAAAGCCATCCATATGGCGAACCACGGCTTCTGATAATCGGTTGGCGACCACAAAGCTGATCGTAGGCATACGCTGGTTTTTGCCGAGTTGGCTCAAGCCAATAATTTTCACCGTTGACTTGCTGCGCAAATACGCTAGCAGCTTTTCGGCAAGTCGGTCTTCATGCTGCGAAAAAGCATCAAATGCAAGCTGCATGCGCTGGCGATTGCTGACGGCTGGTAAGGCTCCCAGCGTAGTCCCGACATGCGCAAGATATTCACTGATGCCGATGCAGCCGTACGATAATTCAAAATTCACATTGCCCGGCTGTAGCTTGTAAGGCAGTATTTCTGCGCCGATAAAATGATGATTCAGCGTAGGCAGCGACAGCAAAAAATCACGCTTACCCCACAGCACTGCATGGTGCGGGCCGAACACTTTATAAAAACTGAACACATAAACATCTGCGCCGCTATCCTGCACATCGACCAAGCGATGGGGTGCGTAAGCAACCCCGTCCACACACAGTCTGGCACCCACCGCATGCGCGCGCTTTGCTACCTCACAAACAGGATTGATCGTGCCAAGCACGTTTGAAGCATGCGTCATCGCAACCCATTTGGTGCGAGTGGTCAAAAGCGCATCCAGATCCGCGAGTTCAAGCTGCAGGCTATCGCGATGCACTTCCCAAACCTTGATCAATGCACCGGCTTTTGCCAAGCGCAGCCATCCACCGATATTGGCTTCATGGTCACTGTTGGTAACGATGATTTCATCGCCTGCCTGAATGCTCGGCAAAATTGCTTCGGTCAGTAAAAACATCAAGCCCGTGGTCGAGCCCCCCATCACCACTTCCTCATCATGTTGAGCATTGATCAGCTCGGCCACCGAGCGCCGCGCCATCAAAACCTTTTCGGAGGCGGCCTGCGATTCGGCATAACTGGCTCCGAGTTGTACGCTGGTCGTCAATAAATAATCATGAATGCGATCCGCTACCCGACGCAATACCTGCGAGCCGCCTGCGTTGTCGAGATACACGGTGCGGGTATGAAGCGCCGGAAATTCTGCGCGGATCATGTCCAGATTTAAATTGTTCATCTAAAACCCTTCAATTGAACCATCACTGCGTTTATCAAATCCACCAGTTAAATTGCCATCCCTGGCGCGAATCAGCACACCGGCGTGGCCCACGCTTTCATCCCAGTCGCCTAGCCATTCAACATCGTGCCCGCGTTCGGTCAGATCATTGAATACAGCCTCGTCAAAGCGGCTTTCGATTTTGAGCGAATCTGCATGGCGTGCATCTAGGGGTGTGCCCCAAGTGCGGCCCAGCAACCAGCGTGGTGCATCAATCGCGGCCTGCGGGCTCATGCCAAATTCTGCAATGCGCGTGAAGACAGCGCACTGGGTTTGCGGCTGGCCATCACCGCCCATCGTACCGTAGGGCATGACGCGGCCATCGGTGAACAGCATCATCGCCGGGTTCAAAGTATGAAACGGTTTTTTGCCCGGCTTCAGAGCGAGTAATGCACGAGGACTTAATGAAAAACTTGCGCCACGATTTTGCCAGTTGATGCCACTCTCGGCGAGCACTATGCCGGCACCGAACTCGTGATAAATCGATTGAATGAAAGACACACTGCGGCCTTCACGATCAATCGTACCCATCCATACGGTGTCGCCGGGATTCAGGTTTTTACCCCACGCCGCCGCTTTTTCCAGACTTATTTTTGCAGCCAGCGCCGCAACAATATCGTCATCCAGCAATGATTGCGCATGCACCGTCATGTAGGCAGGATCGGTGACATATTTATCGCGAATCGCGAAGGCTTGTTTGGTGGCCTCCACACATATGTGCACATAGTCAGCGCCAGTGGGATCGAGCCCATTTAATCCCAGCCGGTCGAGAATAGCCAGAATAAGTAGCGACACCACACCTTGCGTTGGCGGCGTCATGTTGTAGAGCGTGCCGAGATTATGTTTACGCTCCAGCGGCTCACGGTACAGCGCTTCGTGCTTGCGTAAATCATCAAATGCAATCGGGCTGCCAACCTTACCGAGATCGCGCGCCATGCTGTCGGCGAGTTCACCTTTATAGAAATCAGCGAGTCCTTTTCGGGCCAGATGATCGAGCGTTGTGGCCAGACGTGGCATTTTAAAATTCGCCCCGACTTTGGGTGCCTCATGATTCACCAGAAATGTTTCAGCAAAGCCGGGCTGAGATTTTAATTCGGACATCTTGCGCAAGGTGCTGGCGTGTTGGCTATGGGTGACTTTAATGCCGTCACGGGCGTGACGAATCGCGTCTTCAAGTATGGCCGTGAGGGGCAATCGGCCGCCCCATGATTTCGCAATTGTTTGCGCAGCTTCCCAGCCGGAGACCGTGCCGGCCACAGTATTGGCCGCATTCGGGCCGCGATGGGGGATGGCCTCGTACCCGGCCGCCTTGTACCAATCTATACTGGCGCTGGCAGCAGCGGCTCCGCATGCATCAATCGCAATCGGTGGCTTGCCCGGTTCGTGAATTAACCAAAATCCGTCCCCGCCAATGGCATTCATATGCGGATATACCACTGCAATCGTGGCCGCTGCGCCCACCATGGCTTCTATCGCGTTACCACCCTCGCGCATAATATGCACGGCCGTTTTAGCCGCTTCGTGATGAGGTGCTACGGCAATACCGTTTTTATACGATCCGTTCATGAGCATTCATTCAAGTTTATTTTGGGACAAAAGACCGCTTCCTGCGCATGCCGGTAATTATGCCCCACCCTCACAGGTATAATTCGTCTCGATTTACAGAAACACTTTACCGATGAGCGTACCCGTTAACGCCGCGTTTATGACCTGATCGGGACCTGCATCTTTATCTTCTACCCACCATCGCGATGAATGTTTTTTACGAAGAAGACGGCAGCTTTAAAGTCGGGCATGTCATGTCTGATATTGGCACGTCGCTGCAGATTGAATCGGTGTCCGGCAAGCGCAGCAAAATCAAATCGAATCAGGTGATCCTGCGGTTTGAATCGACACTTGGCGATTTTATGGCGGCTGCAGACGCGCACAGCGCGGATATTGATGCTGACTTTTTATGGCAAGTGTGCGGGCCTGCCGAGTTCGGCTGCGAAGATTTGGCGCGGGACTATTTTGGCCACGCGCCGAGCGCGGTTGAATCGGCCGGCGTGGCCCTAAAACTTCATGCCTCACCGATGTATTTTTACAAACGCGGCAAGGGCCGCTATCAGGGAGCGCCGGAAGAAAATCTGAAGGCCGCACTTGCCTCGATTGAGCGTAAAAAACGTGAAGCAGCGCAAATGGCCGGCTGGGTTGCGCAACTAAAGTCCGGGATGATGCCGGATGAAATGCGGCCCCATTTATCAATGCTGCTGTACAAACCAGACCGCAATACGCTGCTGGTTAAAGCATGCGAAGCAGCCGTCGCTGAAACACAGATTGCTTTGCCAAAATTATTTTTGGCCGCAGGGGCCTGGCCCGAACCTGCCTCAGCGCCGCACGATTATCATCTCGGCCAGTTTTTAGCGGATTATTTTCCGCGTGGTGTGGCTTATGCCGGTACCGTTGATGCCGCATTACCAACTGATCTGCCGCTGGCCAATGTGAACGCGTACAGCATTGATGACGCCACCACGACTGAAATCGATGACGCGTTTTCAGTTACCTCATTAGCCGACGGCGCGGTAGAAATTGGCATTCATATCGCAGCCCCCGCTTTGTTTTTCGGGCGTGATAGCGAATTGGATAAGCTGGCGGCTAACCGCCTGTCCACAGTGTATTTCCCCGGCAATAAAATCACGATGCTGCCGCCTGCCGCGATTGAGCTTGCAACGCTGGCGGAAGGTAACACCTGTCCTGCGCTGTCTTTTTATGCGACCTTCGCGCTTCCCGCCGCCGCTGAAACCTATGAACTCATCAGCACCCGTTCGGCAATTGAACAGGTGCCGATTATCCGCAACCTGCGCATCAGCGCCGTGGAAAATTATTTTAACGAGGCGGCGATTGAAGCTGGCAAAGCGGACGGCGAATATGGGAATGAGCTGCTTTTATTGCACCGCCTTGCCAAGGCACTGGGTAAGCGCCGCGGCAAAAGTGAGAACGAACAAGACCGGCTGGACTTCAACTTTGAAATCAACCAGGGCCGCGTCAGTATCACGCCGCGAAAACGCGGCAGCCCGGTGGATACGGTGGTCTCGGAATTCATGATTCTGGCGAATAGCGAATGGGGCAAACTCCTCGCCGATAATGGTGTTGCAGGCATTTACCGTGCGCAGCAACACCAAAAAACCCGCATGACGACTGAGGCTGCACCACACGAAGGTCTTGGCGTTGCGCAATATGCGTGGTCATCCAGCCCCCTGCGCCGCTATGTGGATTTAGTGAATCAACGCCAGCTCATCGCGCTGCTCAAAAACGAGACCCCGCCATTTGCCAAGCGCTCACCCGAGCTCAATGAAATCACTCGCAAGTTCGATGTCACCTACGATGCCTATGCCGATATTCAGCGCAATCTCGAACGCTACTGGTGTCTGCGCTACCTTGAGCAGGAAGGCATTGCTGAATTTGATGCGCATATTATTCGCGATGAATTGGTACGCGCCAGCACCCTGCCGCTGATTGTAAAGCTCGACAAAAGTCCAGCCTTGGCGGGCAAAACCGCAGTGCGCGTGGTGGTAGGTGAGCTTGATTACTGGACAATTGCGGGTGCGTTTTCACTGGCTGGGTCTGCGGGCTTCACGGCTGATGTAGGTGCTGATTCAGCCATCTATGCAGCCATCGATTCAGCCGCCCATTCAGCTACCAGTACAGAGTCCGCGGCACTTCCCCCCGCCGCCGAAATTATCACTTGATGGCCATGACATCTGCATGGATTGCCCGTAAAATCCGGTGATGGTTTATTTATTTATTGTGATCCCGTGCTGCCGACGCTGATTCATAAACAGCGGCAAGTTTCCGCCGCCATCAATTCGCGATTAAACGCTATTGCGGGCGTCGCACCACCGCCGGTTTTTTTATCCATTGAGAAAGCCCTGGCGCTTTCCGTCGCGCTGCAAAGCGCAATCTGCATCTCGGTTGCGCTGCATCTGGTGGTGGTGATCGGCGTTGGCGTGGCCGGTATTGATGAACGATCCTTCACACCACCGCACAACGTGCTGGATGTGGTGCTGGTCAACGCTAAATCGAAAACACGTCCGCTCAAAGCAGACGCACTTGCGCAGGCTAATCTCGATGGTGGCGGTAATACCGATGAGGAACGTCGCGCCAAGACGCCGCTGCCCGCCATTAACCAGGCTGCCGCCAAGAATGAGGCCGAAGCGCAGCAGGATCGCGTTAAAAAACTTGAGCAGGAAATGAAAACCCTCATGACGCAGGCAAAATCAGCCGCGAAAGTCATGCAGGGCGAAGCATTGCAGCAACCATCTGGCACGCCTGATCCGGTTGCGGTGGCAGACCTGATGCAAAAATCGATCGAGATTGAGCGGCTGGAAGCGCAAATTTCGCGCGAGCATTCCATTTATCAGCAGCGGCCCAAGCGCACCTTTATTGGCGCAAGAACCTCCGAATACCGGTTCGCGCAATATGTTGACGGCTGGCGTCAAAAAATTGAGCGGGTGGGCAATCTTAATTATCCTGAGCAAGCCAAAAGCCGCAAAATCTATGGGGCTTTGCAATTAACGGTCGCGATCAAGGCGGATGGCGAGGTTGAAGATATCCAGGTCAATAGATCATCCGGCTCCAAAATTCTGGATGAAGCGGCCAAGCGCATCGTGCGCCTGTCCGCGCCGTTTGATCGCTTCCCGGATAACGTGAAACGCGATACGGATATTTTGCACATCACCCGTACCTGGATGTTTACGCGTGGCGACACCCTCACCGCTGAGTAGCCAAACCAGTTACTACAAAATTGCAGACTGTCTGATACTTTCTGCATTTCATCGCATCCACAGAGTAAATTTTTTCTGCTTCGCTACACTGCTCGTTCTGGCTGTTGTTTTGCTCAATGGCCTATTTTTTTAGAATTGACAACAATATCTTTGGGAGCTTGCATGAAAATTTTTAGTATTGGCATCATTGTTTGCGCAATGAGTGGGGTGGGTGCAACAGCAGGGTTGATCATGGCGGCGCCTGCTCAATCCGTAACCGCAGCCACTACAACTAAAATCGAACCGGCCAAAATAATCCCGCTGCGGGATTTTTTCAAAAACCCGCAAGAGTCCGCACATAAAATATCGCCGGACGGCAAATACCTTTCCTATCTAGCGCCTTATGAGCGCCGTATGAATGTATTTGTAAAGTCGATTGGCGGTAAGGATCCGGCGATTCGCGTCACGGGCGAAACCGCGCGTGATATTGCAGGCTATTCCTGGAAAGGCAACCGGATTCTGTACGTGAAAGATTTTGGCGGCGATGAAAATTTCCATGTGGTGTCGGTCAATCTCAAAGGTGATGACCTCAAAGATTTAACGCCCGGCGAGAAAGTCCGCGCAAGCATCGTCGATGGCCTAATTGATAATGATCAATACGTGATCCTCTCGCATAACCGCCGCGACGCCAAAGTGTTTGATGTATTCCGCACTAATGTCGCCACCGGCGAAGAAAAATTGATCGCGCAAAATCCCGGCAATATCACCAGCTGGCTCACTGACCATGATGGCAAGCTGCGCGTTGCGGGCACCAGTGATGGGGTAAACACCACCCTGCTTTTCCGCGAAAAAGAAGAGGATGAATTCAAACCCATCCTCACCACGAATTTCAAAGAAGCGGTCAACCCTTTGTTCTTCACCTTTGATAATAAAAAACTCTATGTAGCCAGCAACCGTGGCCGCGATAAATCAGGCATTTTTGTTTTTAATCTGACCACCGCCAAAGAAGAGCAGCTGATTTTTGATCGGCCCGATGTGGATGTGGATGAGCTGGAGTTCTCGCACAACCGCAAGGTGCTGACCCTCGCTTCATTCGTAACCTGGAAAGGCGAACGCAAATTCCTCGATAAAGAAACCGAAGCGATGTTCAGGCTGGTGCAAGCCAAGCTGCCGGGCTACGAGATCGCTTTTACCGCCAGCAACAAAGCTGAGGATAAATTTATTGTCGCTTCGTACAGCGACAAGACGCGCGGCAAACGCTATGTGTTTGACAAGGCCACCGGCAAGCTCGAATTCATCGCCGATATTTCGCCGTGGATACCCGAAGCTGAACTGGCCGACATGAAGCCGATTAAATATACCTCGCGCGACGGACTCACGATCAATGGTTATCTGACATTGCCCAAAGGCGTTGCGGCCAAGAATCTGCCAGTGGTGGTCAATCCGCACGGTGGGCCGTGGGCGCGTGATCGCTGGGATTACAACTCGGAAGTACAGTTCCTCGCCAATCGCGGCTACGCCGTTTTGCAGATGAATTTTCGCGGCTCAACCGGCTATGGCCGCAAGTTTTGGGAATCATCGTTCAAGCAGTGGGGCAAAACCATGCAGGACGACATCACCGATGGCGTGCAATGGCTAATTAAAGAAGGCATCGCCGACCCGAAGAAGGTCGCCATCTACGGCGGCAGCTACGGCGGCTACGCGACGCTGGCTGGGCTCACCTTTACGCCCGATCTGTATGCCGCCGGGGTGAGCTATGTCGGCCCCTCCAGCCTCTTCACGCTGATGGAGTCACTACCGCCGTATTGGGAAAGCTATCGCGCCATGTTCTATGAAATGACTGGCAACCCGACCACCGAGGCCGATCTGGTTCGCGCCGCCTCACCACTCTACAGCGTCGATCAAATCAAAGCCCCGCTGTTCATCGCGCAAGGCGCCAAAGACCCTCGCGTAAAACAAGCCGAATCAGATCAAATGGTAGCCGCACTGAAAAAACGCGGCGTGACCGTAGAATATATGGTCAAGGAAAATGAAGGCCACGGCTTTCGCAATGAAGAAAACAAATTTGATTTTTATGAAGCCATGGAAAAATTTTTAGGCCGCTATTTGAAACCGTAACTGTTGTCTAGTCCTATTGGCAACAACTGACCCAGCGCGATTTTCAATTTGATTGAGCGCTGGGTTTTTTATTTTATGTTCCGTCCAGCTCCTAATAAAATAAAGGCGCTATTCGGCATGCAAGCTAAGCCAGCATATCCGGCCATACCGCTGCATGACTCCCAGGCGGCATTGAGGGCCGCGTCCAAACGGCGGGCGTATGCGCAAGCTGTGCACTGTGGCGAATAGCGGTGAGCTTGCCAAATCCTGATGGAGATGTTTCAAGAAACGTCTCAGCATCAGGTGCGACAACATTAAATCCGTTTTGAATACGCCCCAGGCTTCGCAGCCAATGAGCGGTTTGCGCGAGCGACACTTTTACATGCCAGCTTCCGCCTTCTTGTTGTTGCCTCACCAATGCGACCGATATACCGCATGCAAGCAAATAACCCGTAGCGTGATCCAGGATTTGCATCGGTAGCGGTTTGGGTTTACTGCCTGCGTCTTGATCGCCACACTCGTCACGATACGCCTTGCCTTCAGCATCGTTAAAGCCCATAGCTGTTTGAACGAGGGAATCAAAACCACGTCGTGTGGCCCACGGGCCAGACGCGCCATACGCAGACAATGATGCATACACAATACCCGGGCGACACGCGGCCACTTCACGAGGGCCAAATCCCAATACCGCCAATCCTTGAGGTCGGTAACCCTGGATAAAAACATTCGCCCCAGCCAACAACTGGTTCAGCGTTTCACGGCCTGTTGCGGTACGCAAATCAGCATGTGCTGATAATTTGCCGCGACTAGTCTCGGCAATAGAACCAATATTGGGCAGATGCGGCGAATTGATCAGCATCACATCCGCACCGTAAGCCGCCAAGGTTCGACCTGCAACAGGCCCGGCCAAAATGCGCGTGAGATCCAACACACGAACGCCATGCAAAGGATGCTGCCCTTTACAGGATGCCAAGCTCAGTGGCGGCACATCGCGGGCGCTGCCTATCGGCTCGACTATCGGCTCGATCGTGAACAGCGGTTGAGCTGCAATCGCCATGCCCTGCAGGGTTGCATCCCATTCATCAAAAGATCGCAGCGCGGTCGCCACCAAACCCGCTTCAGCCGCTGCGGTCTCAAACTCAAACGCTGATCGCATACGCATTTCACGCTCCACATCGCCACGTTCGGCGGTTGCCGGATCAAGCCCCAGCAAGCGCAACGCACCATTGCGATGATGCTCAAAATTCGCATGAATGCGCGCCCAACCATCGCGGCAGCGATACAAGCCTGATAATTTATCCCAGAGCTCCGGCACTTCTTCGTTCAGACTAAACCAGCCGACACATTCCAATGCCGCATGCTGCATATTGACGCACACTTTTTGTCTCGGCAAACCGCGCAAGTAGCCCAATTCACAAGCGGCTAAAGCGGCAGCCGCAATCGTTGTTTGTGCTGCTGCACCCACTGCAAAAGAGGATGGTAATACCGGATCAGCGCCCGTCAATCGGGCGTATTGAAGCGCCTCTGGCGGCAAGCCTAAAGATTGCCACAGACGCTGCAGAATGTTTTTCGAATTCATTCATAAATTGTAGCGCTATCCCTGATGGGATAAAAAACGCACCGATATTTTCGCGCGACAGGACAACAATATCCACTTTGCGCACCCACTTTATTAAGGCGCGCATATCGTCTACAAAAAAATTTAAACCCTAGCACTGGAGAGACTTTCCGGTCATTTTTGGCTCAAAACGCCCGTCTGCTGGATACTTTAGCCATGTGGAAAGGCTCGCCCCATCAATAACAGTTTGTTGGAGTAGAAATGTTCGGGCACGATTTATAGGTTTCTAGCTGACTCATTGCGATCCTAAATGCCGATTCTAATTTTGCTGACCATGACGCTGCCGCTCTTTAACTAACTAACAATACGGTGATGTAAGCATGATCACGACCATCCTCATTATTTTTATAGGTTGTTTTGTTCTCGAACGCGTGGCCCCTGGATGGCCTTTACCAAAAGTTTCTACATGGCCGTTTCGAGTGCTGACCGTAAACGCTATCCAAATTTCAGTTGTTCTCTTGGCGGGCGTCACATGGGAAATTTGGCTTTCATCTTGGTCGGTTTTTCATTTTTCGGATTTTCTTTCGCCGGTAGCCGGTGGCTTTACTGCCTATTTTATGGCGACATTCATTTTTTATTGGTGGCATCGGTGGCGCCATGAATACGACATCTTATGGCGCGGTTTCCACCAGATACATCACAGTCCTGAGCGACTTGAAGTCATCACCTCGTTTTATAAACATCCTGGGGAAATGATCATCAATTCGATAATAGGCAGCGCGTTGGTCTACACGCTGCTGGGACTATCGTTTGAAGGCGCGGCCATCTATACGCTGTGCACGGCGGTAGGCGAATTTTTCTACCATACCAATGTGAAAACGCCTCGCTGGGTAGGCTTCGTTTTTCAACGCCCGGAAATGCATCGCATTCATCACCAACTCAATCGCCATAAAAATAATTACGGCGATATAACCTGGTGGGACATGTTATTCGGCACCTATGAAAACCCGAAGGAATGGGTGCATACCTGCGGATTTGACGGCGACAAGGAGAAGCAATTAGTGGCCATGCTCGCGTACCAGGATGTCAACAAGGAAACCCCTTGAGCAACGCGGATGCGACTCACCAAAGCGGCGTTCGCCCTCCGACACCTTGGGCTTGGCTCGGGGACACCAATCGCCCCTCCTTTCGACTAGCCATCGGAGCTTGGGCAGTCATCGGTTTACCTATTGCGTTTGCCCTATTCAGTCAGGTCATCGCTTCGCTCGGGCTTGCGTACAGGCTGGGTGAAGTTATGTTCTTAATTTTTTGGGGTGGAGCCTACCTCGGGCTGATCGCCAGCGGCGTGTTCGCGGTAGTCGTTTCAATGCAAGGCCTGGGTCAGTTTCAATGGATCACGGCCGTGATCTATTGCGTGACAATGGCTTATTTTCTGTTGTGGATTGGTCTAATGGTGTCGTGCTGGGATGGCGACTGCTTTTGACGATGATCGACCCAACGCTATTCCCCACAACACCGCTTTACACCCCGCCCCCAAATCCCTTCGCCACAAATGCGGTTCTTGCGTATCTTCCTTGATCGTCTACTGCCGTCAAGGTGTAAGGCCCATCGCGTTCCACGGTCAAGGCAAAGGCTTGCTGCGCGGATTGGGTGCCGACAATGGCGCCATTGAGCAGCCAGTACACGCGTGCATCGCTGCTGGCGCCGACTGCGGTGACGTTGATGATTGTTTTGCGTGCCGACGATGCGGCACCGGCAGCACGACGGACGATGCTGCCGTTTTCTACGCCACGAATCGCCAGCATCCCGCCCGCACTGCGGCGTTTGGCAATACGTCCACAACCCTGTTGCCACGCCGGGCCGCGCGATTTGGCTGCGAAATCAGCGGACAGCCAAGGCTCCAGATGCGCGGGCCAATGCGCGATCTCAATAGTTTGAATTTGCGCGGCGTTCGTCGCACAGGGCTCGCTGGCATTGGTTTCCAGGCCAACCCGCTCACCACTTTTTGTATCGATTGAAATCATCTCGCGCAAGCTGCCGATGCGAACGCGATCGGCAAGTGTGGGTGGCGCAGATTGATTCAGCACCCACGCCTGACGTGCGGTGTGGCACAGCGATGGCGGGGTGGCATCACGCGCCAGGCCCAGTGGCCAGCAAATGGTCTGCGCTTCAATATTGGCGGGACGTGGCGCGCGTGGGGTGTTGCCCAGCGGCAAAATAGCGGCTATGTCTTTGGCCAATGGAGCAGCGCTATTGGCCCCAAAAAAACCGGGGTTTGGTGTGCCGTCCGGACGACCAATCCACACGCCCAGCGTGTATTGGTCCGTCACGCCAAGCGCCCACGCATCGCGAAAACCAAAACTAGTGCCCGTCTTCCAGGCCAGCTTGACGCGTGAGCCGCCTTCATCAAAAGGCCGGTCGGGGCGACCTCCGGCCTCTAAAATATCGCGTATCACCCAGGCCGCACTTTCACTCATCAGACGGGCTTCTATTTTGGGTGCGGTCGGCGTGATGCGTGGCTTGCCGGCCACACCACCGACTGCAAATGCGCGATACGCGCCGACCAATTCTTCGAGCGTGGTGCCGCCACCGCCGAGAATCAAACTCAGATTGGGTTCAGCTCCTTGTTCCATGCGCAGCTTCACGCCACCTGCACGCAGGGTACTGGCAAAGCGGGTGGCACCATAGCGATCCAGCAAATCAACAGCCGGAATATTCAGCGAGCGCTGCAACGCCTCAGACACACTCACCGCACCAGAAAAACCTGCCTGAAAATTGCCCGGCGCATAGCCGCCGAAGGATTGGGGCGCATCCACCATTAGCGACTCGGAATGAATCAGGCCTTCATCGAGCGCCATGGCATATAAAAATGGCTTGAGTGCGGAGCCGGGGGAACGCACCCCGCGCGTCATATCTACATGTGCGGCGCGTTCACTATCGGAAAAATCAGCCGAGCCCGCGTAAGCGCGCACGGCCAATGAATCATTTTCCATCACCAATACCGCGATGGAAATTTTTGAAGGCATGTTGCGCACACGATCCTGCAGCATCGCTTCAATGCGGGATTGTAGTTCGGCGTCAATAGTGGACCTCACCACCTCCGCCACCCCCACAACTTGATCACGCTTGCTAATGTCACGACGACCCGCTTCTCGTTTGAGCCGCTCTGCGGCCAGCGGTGCCAACCAGGAGGCGCGAATAGGTTGGGCGATAACGTTTTCGATTTTGGCATCTGCCACCATTTCTGGCGTCCAATAGCCCAGGTCGGTCATGCGGCCCAAAACCTTATCCCGTGCAGACTTTGCGCGTGCTGCGTTCAGATCGGGGCGGCGCTTGGTGGGTGACTGAGGCAGCGCCGCCAGCATCGCAGCTTCGGCGCGCGTGAGTGATTTGGCGGGCTTGCCTAAATAGGTTCGGCTGGCCATTTCAACGCCTTCGATAATGCCGCCCATCGGCGCGTAATTTAAATAAATCATCAAAATTTCGCGTTTTGATAAATGCGCTTCGAGCTGCAGAGCGCGCAGCATCTGCAAGCCCTTGCCGCTCAGTGTGCGCTCGGTGGAACCATCGAGAATGCGCGCAACCTGCATGGTAAGTGTGGAGCCCCCTGACACGATATGGCCGCTGGTCATCCACTGCCAACCTGCGCGCACCAAGCCAAATGGATTTACACCGAGATGGTGATAAAAATGCTGATCTTCATAGGCGATAACGGCTTGTAAATAATACGGCGACACAGCTTCAGGCGTGATGTGATACCGCCAAATGCCGTCCGGTGTGGGATACGCGCGCAACGGCGTACCGTCCTGCGCTACTACCATCACACCATCGCCCACTTCTGGATAGGGAATAGGGAAAAGTCGATCCAGAATAAAGATACTAATAAAAATACTAATAAAAATAAGCAGCGCGGGCACGAAGCGCGGTGTTAATGCGCTCCGTAAAAATTTGCGCGGCACAAATCGGGCGAACCACTTCATGGATTTATCGAATTCTGCTGGCAAATATCATTAGAATTAGCGGCTGTTAAAAATTCCGCCTGCCTGACTACCGCGCATCCTCGACTCGCAGCACGCCACCGATCGTGCCTTGCCCACGCACTTCAGGCCGGTACATATCTTCTGCAAATGCGGGTGGAATCACAAACTGCCCCGGCGTGACTACCCGCACCAGATAGTACAAATCAAGCGTGCCTTCCAATCGCGCCGCAACCACAAAACGATCATCACGGAATTCACGATGTTTGATGCGCGCGTCCGCCATCGCCTCAGCAGGTCCTGGCACGGTGCGTTTACCGTAATAGCCATCAGTGCGTTGTGGCGGCTTGATGATGATGTCGCTCATGCGGCTGCCCTGCGAGAGATTCATGTTTTCAATTTCCAGCCCGGCCGGGATACGGTCAACCACTAAACCATCTTCAATGCGCCGCTTGGTGGTTACTTCCAGATGCACCATCAATTGCTCGCCTACCTTCAGGGCACGATCCCCTACGGCTGCACCATCGGTGGTGTAAAGGGTGCGGCGCATGGAGATCAGATCATCCTTGGATTCGCGGGGCTTGAGCGTATGCCCCACCGTTTCAATCGCCAGATAAATCGCGTCCTTATTCGTGTTTGTTACCGCGATACCGCTCTTTAATTTTGCGACATCGAATTCACGCATCTCGGTGGCTTTGCTGGTCAGCGTCTCGACCTTGCCGGCCACTGTCAAGCTGGCTTGCCATGGATCTTTGCTGCTGCTGCCGAATTGTTTAGCCGCAATCAGCAATGCAGTCTGCTCTTGCGTGGATAACCAACGGGCACGCGGCACCATTTGCGCTAATTCGGAAATTAAACCATCCTTGCGCTTGTGCTGAATATTATTTTTTTCAAGTATCGCAAACATCATGGCGGTATCACGTAATGGCGTACCGTAGTCACCCAGCCATTCCCACTCATAGCCGGTCATGCCGTAAGGCGTGGCAAAAGCCAGATCGAGTGCAGCGGCGGCGCGTTTTTGATCTCCCATGCGTTTGAGCGCGATGGAAAGCTGCGTCAGCGGCAAGGGTGAAAGCGCACGATCTTTGTAGTCATCATAAAGCGTGCGCAACGCAGCCAGCGGTGCACGTTCATCCAAAGCGAGTACGTAGCCCATATAGGCCAGCGCACCGAAGCGTCGATGCCCATTGCGATCAGCCTCACGCCATTGGTACTGCGACCACCAGGATGAATCACGCGTGATTGAATCATCGGGCAATGCCTTGCCGTCTTTGTCGGTCTTGGTACTAGGGGGCCGCTGGGCTTTGGACGGGAAGCTGGTCGCGACCTGCTGCAATTGTTTCAGCATATATTCATCAGCACGTTTGACCATGTCATCCGGTACCGCATAACCGGCGGCGCGGGCGGTCTTCAAAAATTCTGAAACATAAGCAGTGAGCCACGGCTCATCCAGGCCGCCACCATTTTCATTACCCCATAAGGTGAATGCACCGCTGCTGCGCTGCAAGCCGGAAATACGCGAGATGGCCTGGTCAATAGCCTTCTCGCGTTCAGCCTGAGTGAATGGCTTTAGGCCAAACGAAATCGCCGTCGCATCATCGAGCAGCACATGCGGAAACGCACGGCTGGTGGTCTGCTCAAGGCAGCCATAAGGATACGCCAGCAGACCTTTGACCTGGTCGGCCACATTGATCGGCGGCGTAGTCGAGAGCGTGACCGAGACTAACGCCGAGCCGGCAAACAAACCATCTACCATCGCCGTATCAAGCTTGACCGTTTCATTCGGCGCCACGCGTTGGAAGCGGCGGGTGCGCTCGGCCGGCGCGAGCGGCGAAATAAATAATGCGGCCTCGCGTTTGATATTGATGGGCTCTTTTCCGCCTCCTTTTACGTTCACAACAATCTTGCCGACCCCCACCGCATCAGTGGCCTCAGCCGCAAAGCGTAAGGTTTTCTTTTGCAGCGGTTTCAATTGCACACTGCTGGCGTCGCCGCTTATTTTTACCGGGCCAGTTGCGGTCACGCCCACCTTGAGCGTTTGTGCCACTTCGGTCATGTTGGTGACATCGAGCGCAATGGTGGCTTTGTCTCCCGGGGACACAAAGCGTGGCATGGCAAGCTCAGCCACAATCGGTGCAGCGCTGATCACTTCCTTGTCTGCTTTACCGAAATGGGTCGCCGAGGTTGCGACGGCCATCAGCCGTAGCGTGCCGTTAAAGTCGGGCACGTTGAGCACAACTTCAGCTTCGCCCTGTGCGTTTAGTGCTACCGGGCCTGAAAACAAATCGACCAGCAACACTTTTTTCGGGGTTGATTTGGTGTCACGCATTTTGGCATCGCCACCAAACTTGAGCTTGCCCTTGATACCTTCCATCGTCTCGATGAACTTGCCGTAAATATCGAGCACATCCGGTGCATAGCGATGCTTGCCCAGGAAAAAATCGAATGGATCAGGCGACGCAAAATTGGTGATATTGAGGATGCCGATATCAACAGCTGACAAGGTAACGGTAGCCACTTCATTTTTTAAACCATCCACTTTAACGCGCACTTTGAGCGGCATACTGGGCTGAATTTTATCGGGCGCGGTGAGCTTGACCTGAAGCTTGCGCTCCTCGCGATCAATCGGCAAATACACCAGCCCCAAGGCGCGCGCCGGGGTGATTTTTTCTCGGGTATTGCCGGCACGAAATACCACCGCCGAGATGTACATATCGTGACGATTCCAGTCTTTTGAAATCGGAATATTGATGGTTGTGCCTTTGGTGCTGACGCTGACACGTTCCTGATACAGCACGCCCTCACCGCCTTCGACCAGCACCAGCGCATCTCCATCATGCGGTGGCGCAATGGTGAGCTTGGCTTTATCACCGACGGCATAGCCTGACTTATCGAGCTTTAATTGCACCCGATCCGGGCGATTACCGACCAGCTCGGCGTCTTGCGCGCCCCATCCCGCGTACAGGCGATAACGTGCGGCTAAGCCGGTTTCACGATCCAGCACTTCCACTCGATAGCGGCCATATTTCACCGGGAAATTTATTTTGGTCCGTTTGGATAAATCAAACTCACGGCTGTCAATCAGCTCATCACTGTCATTGAAGCCAGAATGCCAGCCGCGTTGATCATCGAACGCCCAGTAGTAATCACGATCTTCACGGAACACCCGCAGAATCGCCTTTTGCAGCGGCGCATATTCACCTTCACGGGTACTGCGAATCACCTCTAGCTCGGCATTGCTGCCTTCGCGCACAAATTTGCCGCTCCACAGCGGACGCAAACCAATCAATTTTTCGGCTGGGAACACAATCCGTTCAATCGAGCGCACCACTGGGCGGCCACCCGACTCCAGCAAACTTAAAGAGGCGCGCACCGACAAGGGCGAACGGCTTTCTTTTTTCGGCGAGGGCACGCTCACCGTCGCCGTGCCGTCATTGTCAAGCGTGGTAGATTCAAGATCGCTGCGACTCTTGAGGCTGTCGTCATCAAAATCACCGAACTCAAAGCCGGGCCATTGTTTAGGGAAAGGACTACGACTGCGCTCGGTAACCACATTGCCCATCAGGCGATTGCCGGCTGCAGGCGCGCCGTACAAATAGGTGCCCACCACATCAACGTCAAACTTGTCGCCAGGCGTGAGATAAGGCTGCTCGCTTTTGAGTTCGAGCTTCATCCGCTCCGGTAAGAATTCTTCCACCTGAATCCGCATCACGTTGTCAGGCGCTTTCGCTGCAGGGTCAGCGCGCGATTCCAACGTCCAAGTGCCGGTCTGGGCGTCTTGCGGCAGCTGAATAGTGCGTTGCATATAGCCGGGACGTTTTTCGTCGGCTTTGATAATAAACTGCTGCACCGCCTTACCATCCGCGCGTTTTAAGGTAGCCGTGATCGGCGCTGGCGGCAGGGACTGACCATCCTGCCCGCGCACCACAAATGCCGCTTCAAATGATTCGCCAGGGCGATATAGATCGCGACCCGCATAGGCGAATATTTTAGTGGCACGCGGTAAATGACCGCCAATATCAAACTCCGATAGATCCAGCGCAGGCTCGATCAGGGAGAGCAGCGAGAATTCATTGCCGCGCTTGGCGGTAATAACGCGCGCCAAATTGGGCTTTAACGCAAAATGCGCATGACCATCACCATCCGTTTCGGCGCGACCAATCGACTTGCCGTTTTCATCGAGCAACTGAAACTCGGTGCCGTGAATAGCCTGGCCGCTGCGCAGTGATGTGGCATAGGCGTCCAGCCCGTTTGCATAGCGACGCACCTGAATACCGATATCACTTACATAAAAATAAGTGGTTTGATATTCCTGCCGAAACCGCCCCGGCTGATTCATCACGGCGATGTAAATACCGGGCTCCTGCAGCTCTTTGATTTCTTCTACCGGAAGGTGGGTTATGTTGCGGCGGTTTTCACGCGCATCCGCCACAAAGCGCGCCATATAGACGCTCTTGGCAAGCCCCTTGAAGGTATCAAGTTCATAGCTTTGCAGCGCGCCCTGTGGACCGCGCGGACGGCCGTAATCATAATAGTTTTCATCCTCATCATTGCTGGCTACCGGGTCCGCGTCATCCGCATTGTTGAGCTTGGCTTTACGACCGACAATACGCTCCAAAAAGCGCGGAAGTTGTGCCGACTCAACCCGCAAAAACTGCACATCTACCTCTGGCACATTGATCGTGACAATCGGCAGGCCGCCATTTTGTTTGGCGGGCAATACGGTGCCGCGACTGGCGAAATAAAATGACGGCGGCATGGCTTCCGCGGTAATTTCGCAAACCAGATCTTTGCCCAGAGTTTCTTTGGTGCCACCGGCCACCTCGGCCTTTAGGGCTACACGATAGCGCTTGCCGGGCTGCACATGCGGCAGATAAATAGTGCGTGGGTTGTCGCCTACAATCCAGCGGGTGTCGACTGCTTTGGTTTTTTCTTCTTTGTTTGCGGCTTTGGCTTGCGCTGCGCCCTTTGCCGGTTTGGCGGCAACCGTGGGTGATACTGCGGTGGTCGGAACGGCAGTAGACAATACAGCGGTGGGCAATACTACAGGCAGCGGCGGATTAGGGCCACGCTTGCCACTGGCTCTTGGGCCATTACCATTACCATCATCCGAATCGCCGTCAGTGTGGGCCTGTCCGGCTAACTGCGCATCGCCTAGCTCCAGCACTGAAATCCGCTGCGCAAAATTTTGGCTCGTATCCAGCGGCGCCGCAAACACGATGGCCAGCGCAGGCGAAGATTCAAAGTAGCGCGCCTGGCAATCAAGCGCTTCAAATTTCTCGGCGGCACCCAATTCACCCATACCGGCCGGTGCAGAAGCATGGTGGCTATTGCTCCACCACCAACCACCCAACGCCACTATCACTACGCCGCCGAAAAATACTGGTTTTATAAATTTGCGCAGATTAATCATGTTGCCCCTGTTTTTTGTTTGGCGTTCGTTTGAAATTTATTTGCCCTTCGCCAAGCTGTGAATATACCTTGCCTGGTTCGTAATCCATCACCCAAATGCAGCTTAATAAAGAATTATGGCGATTGCCGGTCAGATCATGGCGAAATCATGACAGCGCAGATAAATGGCTGACGCCCGCTACAACAAAGCGTGCCTCACCTTGCGCGAGATGGCGTCAAACACAATCACCATGGCAATAATGGCGATCAGAATGGTGGCCAGCCGCCCCCATTGAAACAGCGACACGGCTTCTGACACCAACAGCCCTAGCCCGCCCGCGCCGATCAAACCGAGCACAGTCGAATCACGCACATTGAATTCCCAAATATAGAGATGGGTAGAGATAAATTTCGGCAGCACATTACGCCAGATCGCGAACAACAGCACGCGAATCGGCGACGCGCCCATCGACAATCCCGCCTCCAGCAAGCTGCGTTCCACGGTTTCAATGGCCTCGGCGTAAAGCTTGCCGTAAGTGCCCATCGAATGCGCGGCGATCGCCAGAATGCCGGCCGTGGGGCCTAGACCGATAATGCCGACAAACAGCAGACCAAAAACCAGCGAATGAATCGAGCGCGCGCTATCAAGAATGAGTTTGGCAGCCCACGCCAACGGTCGCGGCAGCGACATATTTTTTGCGGCCACAATCCCCAACGGCATGGCCACGATCGCGGCCATCAACGAACCCAGCGTCGCAATCTTGATCGTAGTCCAGATGGCGTCGGCCAAGCCGATCAAAAACCTTTTTTCGGCTTCACGCTGGTTCTCAACTCGCAGGACGCGGCCATCATCGGCTATGTATTCCAAATGCTCATTACCAAACCAGACATCCAGCGCGCTGATATGCGACAGCTCCACCACCGTACGCTGCAAATTTTCCCAGGGCTTGCGGCCCAACGAAAGATCCCCCGCTTGAATCAAGCTGACGAGGCAGGTGATAATAAGTGCCGCGTAGCCAGCCGTAAAAATGCGCAGGCGCAGTTTGATGCTGCGTTCATGATCTACCGGCGCGCGGGCATCGTCGCTCATGCGTGGCTTGGCGTTTTGCTGGGCACCACCTTTTTTATCTCTTAACAGGCGCGAGCTTACCGGTGGCCAAACCGGCATCGCGAATCGGTGCGTAATACTTGTTATCTTTCGCCACAAAACCCGTGTAGTTATTCGGCAATAAATTTGGTTGCGCGGTTAATTCAGCACCAATTTCTTCCAGCGCTTTGACTAACCTGGCAGTGAAGGCTTTGTCTTTTGCCAGCTCGGACGAGACCGCGAAAGCATCATTGGGTAGGGGCTGCGATGTCCAGAAAATTTTGCTGTCTGCGGCTTTGATCAAGCCTTGCTCAATCATCGCGTCACGATTGCGGTTGTAGTCGGCGCCCGCATCGAGTTCGCCACGCGTAACCAGGGTTTCGATAGCCTGGTGTTTGGTGTAGATCACTTTGGAAAAATATTTATCCACGTCGAGGCCACGTTTGTAGAGCTCATGAAACGGGATCAAATAGCCTGAGGTTGAGCCTTTGTCACCGAAGGCAAAGGTTTTGCCTTTCAAGTCTTCGATGGCACTAATGCCGCTTTTCGGGTTGGTCACCATGATCGCGAAATATTCAGGTTTGCCCTGATACAGGATCGTCGCCACCGCTTCTGCTCCCGCCTGATGATTGGCCAACACATAGCCCCAGGGACCCATGAGCGCCATATCGGTTTCAGACGCGGCCAGTGATTTTGCCAAACCTTCCCAGGTATCTACCGTGCGCAGCTTTATCTCACGGCCCAGTTTTTTGGAGAGGTATGCAGCCAACGGCTTATAAGTCGCATCATTTTTTTCTTTGTCAGGCTGGAACAAGCCAACGCCAAATTCCAGCGGGCGATTATTTTGTGCTGAGGCCATCGCGCTGGTAAAGGCCAACAAAATGACCGGGATAAAATAAGAAGCAAATCTTTTCATGGCAGTTTTCAGGGAGTTAAGTAAGGGTTGTCCAGGGTCAGCAAAATTGCGTTATGAGACTCGGAGCAGATGCACAATAGTTTTCATATAACTTTCGTCCACTAAAAACATTTAGTCAAAACACTAGCATTGGCGGGCATTTTAAGCCATTTTTGCTCCAAGACGCCCGTCAATAAGGGAGTTTTGTTTTTTGTTAATCGCCGCGGCGCGCGACAGCGTCAATCCTTAAAGTTTAATCTTCAGTCCAGCGTCGGTGCCTTCACCGCTTTATACATCGCCAACGCCCGATCCCGCTGGGTGGCATGATCAACCACCGGCAGCGGATAGTCACGCCCGATGATGCAATCTCGCCCTTGCTGTTCCAGCGGTGGCAGCAGCCAAGGCGCATGAATAAACTTATCCGGGATATTTTTTAATTCGGGCAGATATTTTCGGATGAATTTACCTTGTGGATCAAACCGCTCTGATTGCGTGATGGGGTTAAAAATCCGGAAATACGGTTGTGCATCGCAGCCGGTTGAGGCCGCCCATTGCCAGCCGCCATTGTTCGCGGACAAATCAAAATCGTTTAATTGGTCGGCAAAATACTGCTCACCCTTACGCCAATCAACGAGTAAATCCTTGGTCAGAAAACTGGCGACGATCATACGCAAGCGATTATGCATATAACCGGTCTGGTTAAGCTGGCGCATAGCCGCATCAATGATCGGATAGCCAGTACGAGCCTCGCACCACGCGCTAAATAAATCCGGTCGATTCTCCCACTGCAAAGCATCGTATTCAGGACGATAGGCACGGGTAGCGGCGTGCGGGCGATGCCAGATAATCTGGAAATAAAAATCACGCCAGATGAGTTCGGACAGCCATGTTTCGGCACCGATGTTTTTACTTTTTGGGTTTGCCACAGAGGCGGCATAGGCAGCGCTCGCTAACTGACGAATTGAAATCGTGCCGAAGCGATTATGCACAGAAAGGTATGAAACCCCCTTCACGCTGGGAATATCGCGCGCCTCTTTATAGTCCGCCATGCGCAGCTTGAAGTCTGCAAAAAGCGTGGATGCACCCGTCATGCCCGGCGTCATCAACGACTTTAAATTGGTGCGCTCAAAACCCATGGATTCCAGCGACAGTAACGCGGCTACCTTGGAGGGCTTGGCTAAATGCTTTTTGTACGGCTCAATTTCCTTTGCCGCAAGATCATCGTCGGTTAAGCGTTTTAGCCACGCGTTTTTATACGGCGTAAACACGCTGAAAGTGCCGCCTGCCTGGGTGAGCACCTCGCTCTTTTCAAAAATGACCGTGTCTTTGCAGCGATGAAACTCAATACCGTGTTGGCGCAGCTGCTCAGATACCCGCTCATCGCGGTTGACTGCATAAGGTTCGTAGTCCTGATTGGTGAATACCGCATTCACGGCAAGCTCACGCGCCAGTTGCGGGATAGCGGCTTCAGCGCTGGCGTAACGAACCATTAAATCACCGCCTAATGCTTGCAGCGCGACCTTCAGTTCCGCCACAGATTCCCAAATAAATTCGACTCGTCGGTCTTTTTTGGAAGGTAGCTGATCGAGAATATCGCGATCAAAAATGAATACGGCATAAACTTGTTTTGATGCTTTTAGCGCACGTTGCAAACCAGCATTGTCGTGACTACGCAAATCGCGTCTGAACCAAAAAAGGGAAGATTCCATAATAGGGGATGCGTCAGTGGGATGTTAAGCGTAAAATAACGCAAGTAAATTATGCCGTGGGATGACTGCAATAGCTAATTCAATCGATCTGACGAATCACTTTTTAATTGCTATGCCGGGCATGGCTGATCCGCATTTTTCCAAAACGCTTACCTATATTTGCGAACACACCCCGCAAGGCGCGATTGGTTTGATCGTCAACAAGCCCATGGCCATGCACATCACCCTGGCGAGTTTATTTGATCAGGTCGCCATCACTCTGCCGTCAGCCGACCTTCGCCTGCGCGAAACGAATGTGTTGTACGGCGGGCCGGTGTTGATGGATCGTGGTTTTGTCCTGCATCAACCGGTGGGCGATTGGCATTCAACCCTTAAAGTAACTGAGAACACCGGGCTGACCACCTCAAGAGACATTCTGGAATCCATCGCAAAAGGCGAAGGCCCCGGCCGTATTCTGGTCACGCTGGGCTATGCTGGTTGGGGGCCAGGGCAGCTTGAAGATGAAATCGGTCGCAACGGCTGGCTCAACACCCCGGCCAACACTAACCTGATGTTTGACCTGCCGTATGAGGCGCGTTTGACCGCAGCCATGGGCTTGATGGGGTTGAACTACGGTAATCTGATTGATACGGCGGGGCACGCATGATGGCCTCCATCTCACAATCGGTGATGGGTTTTGATTTTGGCCTGAAACGCATCGGCGTGGCGGTAGGCGATACGATGATTGGCATTGCCCATGCCATTGATACTATTCATGCGGAATCAAATGCCGACCGGATGAATGCGGTGGATGTACTGGTGAAAGAATGGCAGCCCGCACTACTGGTGATCGGTGAGCCGACTTACGAGAACGGTGTCGACCCGCATCCGGTCGCGCATCTGGCCCGAAAATTTGGCAATCGTTTGAAGGAACGTCATCGACTGCCCGTTGCCTACGTGAATGAATTTTTAAGCTCCCAGGAAGCCAGCTCTCAGCTTGCTGAGCAAGGTATTAAAGGCCGCGCGCAAAAAACGCAGCTTGATGCCGTTGCCGCGCAGGTGATTTTGCAATCTTATTTTGACACCCTGAGAACCGTTCAAATATTGAAAGCCCGCGATGCAGCTTGATGCCGAACATCTAATCACCGTGCTAGCCGGAAAAATCGGCATCTTGCCACCTGAGACCGCGATTGTCGGCATTCATAGCGGCGGCGTGTGGGTAGCAGAGCGCTTACGGACAATGCTGGGCGATGCACAGCATCCTCATCACCCCCACCATCCCTACGGCACGCTGGCGGTAACACTGCACCGGGACGATTTTTCGGCAATCGGTCTGCACCCGCAAAAAAAATCGACTGACATCAGCTTTAGTGTTGAAGGCCGCGATATTTTATTAGTAGACGACGTGATCAATTCCGGACGCACCATTCGGGCAGCGCTCAATGAGTTGTTTGATTTTGGCCGTCCTGCTCGTGTGCGCTTGGCCTGTTTGGTGGATCGCGGTGGCCGCGCGCTGCCGTTCAGTGCCGACTATCTGGGCATGACCATGAATCTGCCCGCCGATCAAGAGTTGGCACTTGCCGCAGATCCTGCCACTGGCATGCTGCGTTTTGATATTCATTCCAAGTCATGACCAAAAAGAAACGGAACCCCTGTGCTGACCGCTAACCCGCAACTCACGGCCGACAAAAAACTCAAGCATCTGCTCACCACAGAAGGCTTGCCGAAAAAACTCATCGAGCAGATTCTGGAGACCGCCGATCAGTTTGTGAGCGTGGGAGATCGTGAGGTAAAAAAAGTCCCGCTGCTACGCGGCAAATCGGTGTTCAATCTGTTTTTTGAAAATTCTACCCGCACCCGCACCACCTTCGAGATCGCGGCCAAACGATTATCCGCTGATGTTATTAACCTGAACATTGGCGCATCGTCTGCCAGCAAAGGTGAATCACTGCTGGATACCATTGATAATCTGGCGGCGATGAATGCCGATATGTTCATTGTGCGTCACTCACAATCAGGCGCGTCACATCTGATTGCCCAGCATGTAAAGGCCGGTATTGCCGTCATCAACGCAGGTGATGGCCGCCACGCCCACCCGACCCAAGGTCTGCTGGATATGTACACAATCCGGCACTATAAAAAATCATTTCACAATCTTTCGGTCGCCATCGTCGGTGACATTTTGCACTCGCGCGTCGCCCGTTCCGGCATCCATGCGCTGACCACTCTGGGCTGCCCGGATGTACGGGTGATCGGGCCTGCGACATTGATACCGACTGAGGTCGAACGTATGGGCGTGTCGGTACACCATGATATGCATCGCGGACTTGAAGGCGTTGATGTGGTCATCATGCTGCGTCTGCAAAGCGAGCGGATGTCTGGCCCACTGCTGCCGAGCGCGCATGAGTTTTTCAAAAACTATGGCCTGAACGCGGAAAAACTTTCGCGCGCCAAACCCGACGCAATTGTGATGCACCCGGGGCCGATGAATCGCGGCGTGGAAATTGAATCCGGTATTGCGGATGGACGCCAGAGCGTGATTTTGCCGCAGGTCACTTTCGGGATTGCCGTGCGCATGGCGGTGATGGCCATGGTGACTGGCAACTAAGCAATATCCTGAATCGGTATTTACGTAAGCATAAAAATGAAAATCGAATGAGAATCGAATGAAAATTGAAATCAAAAATGGCCGCTTGATTGATCCCGCGACTAACCGTAACGAGAATGCCTCGCTATATATTGCCGATGGTGTTGTGGTTGGCATGGGCGGGGAGGCAAGTATGAGCGATGGCTCAGAAGCTAGCACTGGCGCGGCTCTTGGGGGCTTTACCCCGGACAAAGTGATCGATGCATCGGGCAAAATTGTGTGCCCCGGCTTGGTCGATCTGTGCGCCCGTTTGCGTGAGCCTGGCTTTGAATATCGCGCCACACTGGAAAGCGAAATGCGCGCGGCGGTCGCGGGCGGCGTGACCTCTTTGGTGTGTCCTCCCGATACCGATCCGGCGCTCGATGAGCCCGGGCTGGTCGAGATGCTAAAACGCCGCGCTACTATGGCCAACCTTGCGCGCGTCTATCCACTCGGCGCACTGACGCTCGGACTTAAAGGTGAAAAGCTGGCCGAAATGACCGAGCTTCATGAAGCCGGATGCGTTGGATTTTTTCAGGCCGATCATCCGATTCGAGACACGATGGTGCTGTATCGCGCGCTCCAGTATGCGGCGACTTTTGGCTACACGGTGTGGCTGCGTCCACAGGAAGCCTATCTTGCCGCTGACGGTATTGCGCACGACGGTGAGGTATCGACGCGATTGGGGCTGGCGGGCATCCCGGTGAGCGCTGAAACCGTGGCCATTGCCACTATCACCACCTTGATGCGCGAGACCGGTGCAAAAGTTCATCTGGCACGAATTTCCAGCGCCGCCGGTGTAGAGCTGGTGCGCCTCGCCAAATCGGCTGGTCTCCCACTCAGCTGCGATGTCGGCATTCATCATCTGCTGCTCACTGATCGCGATATCGGCTACTTTGATTCGCAGTACCGCTTCACCCCGCCGCTACGCAGCCCGACTGATCGTGATGCGCTCAGCCGTGCCGTCATTGACGGCACTATTGACGCCATCTGCTCGGATCATACGCCGCATGATGATGATGCCAAGCATGTGCCGTTTGGTGAAGCAGAAGCCGGTGCAACCGCGCTGGAAACACTCCTTTCGTTGACGCTTAAATGGGCCGACAATCAGCAAGTACCGTTACCGCTGGCGCTGAAAAAAATCACCTCTGATCCGGCGCGCGTAGTAGATTTAAAGGCCGGACAATTTTTGCGTGGCGCCGCTGCAGATGTATGCATTTTTAACCCGCAGTCTTTTTGGGTCATCACCGCGAAAACCCTCATGAGCCAAGGCAAGAACACGCCTTATCTGGGCCGAGAATTGCAGGGCAAGGTTACGCATACACTGGTTAACGGACAATTGGTTTTCCCCAGTTAGCAGCTGGCAAAAAGGTGGCGCTGCGGGAACTTGGCCGCCCTAATTTTGACTAATCTTCATCCCTTTTTTGATTGTGAACACACGATGAACCCATCCAACCCACTGCTTGATTTCACTGGCTTGCCGCGCTTTGCAGCCATTACACCCACGCACATCCAGCCTGCCATTGAAATGCTGATTGCAGAAGCCGATGCCACTGCCGAGCGGCTGATCGCTGATGAGTGCGCGCCCACTTGGCAAAACTTTGCCACCCCGCTTGACGACGCACATGAGCGTCTAGCGCGCGCATGGGGGATTGTCAGCCATTTGAACGGGGTGGCTAATTCAGCCGCCTTGCGCGAGGCTTATAACGGCATGCTGCCTGCAGTGACCCAATACTGGACCGGTGTTTCACAAAATCTTGCGCTTTATAACAAATACAAAATGATTCACCAGCATGCGCTGCAAACCGTGGCATCTCAGCTCACCTCCACGCAGCAACAGGCGTTGGAAAATGAACTGCGCGATTTCCGTCTGGGCGGGGCTGAATTAAGTGATGAGAAAAAAATACGGTATCAGGCGTGGCAGGAAGAACTCTCAACACTGATGTCCACATTTAACGATAACGTGCTCGATGCGACCAATGCGTTTGCGTATGTGGTGACAGATGAAGCTGAGCTGGCCGGGTTGCCTGATGATGCGAAGGCAGCAGCGCTGGAAACGGCGCACAAAGAAGGACTGGCCGGCTGGAAATTTACCCTTCATGCGCCTTCCTACAGCCCGATCATGCAATACGCTGATTCGCAGCAACTGCGTGAAAAACTGTATCGCGCTTATGTTACTCGCGGCTCTGAACTGGGTGCTGATCCCAAGTGGGATAACAGCGCTGTTATAACCCGTATTTTATGGCTTCGCGCCGAAAGCGCCAGGCTACTGGGCTTTGCCAATTTCGCCGAATTATCAGTCGCCACCAAAATGGCGGATACCCCGGCTGAAGTCATTGATTTTTTATCGACCATGGCCGCAAGAGCCAAACCGTTTGCCGTTAGCGACTGGGCCGAGCTGACCGCATTCGCCAAACATGAATTCAAAATGGAAGTGGTAAATGCATGGGATGTGGCTTATCTATCCGAAAAATTGCGTGAACAGCGATACGCGTTTTCAGACCTTGAAGTAAAAAAATATTTCCCGGAGTCGCAAGTATTGGCGGGCCTGTTTCGGGTGGTTGAAACTATTTATGGCGTCAAGATGACCGAGGCCAGCGCCGACTCATGGCATGCTGATGCGCGCTTTTTTGATGTGCGCAACCAGGATGGCTCGCTTGTGGGACAGTTTTATCTCGATCTTTTTGCACGTGATGCCAAACGTGGCGGCGCGTGGATGGATGATGCGATTAATCGTCGCCGCCTGATTAGCGGCATTCAGCATCCGGTCGCATTTTTAACCTGCAATTTTTCACCGCCTGTAGGTGAAAAGCCGGCTTTATTTACACACGATGAAGTCATCACGTTGTTCCATGAGTTCGGGCACGGTTTGCATCAACTGCTGACTGAGGTGGATGAATTGGGGGTGTCCGGTATCAGCGGCGTGGAGTGGGATGCGGTTGAATTGCCTTCACAGTTTATGGAAAATTTTTGCTGGGAATGGGCCGTGCTAAAACACATGACTCGCCATGTTGATACTGGCGAGCCGCTGCCGCGGGCGCTGTTTGACAAAATGATTGCCGCCAAAAATTTCCAGGCCGGCATAGGCTTCATGCGCCAGATCGAATTTGCCTTGTTTGATATGCGTCTGCATAGCGACTTTGATCTTGCGTCATCATCACCAATGCAGTTGCTTGATGCGGTGCGCCGTGAAGTGGCCGTGATACCCGCTGCGCCGTTTAATCGCATGCCGCATACTTTTGGGCATATTTTTGGGGGCGGCTATGCAGCCGGCTATTACAGTTACAAGTGGGCCGAGGTATTGTCAGCGGATGCTTATGCCGCGTTTGAAGAATCCGCTAGCGCTGCTGATGTTGGTGTAGATGTCGGAGTGTTGAATGCCATTACGGGTGCCCGGTTTCGGCGCGAAGTGCTGGCGCGTGGCGGTAGCCGCCCGGCGCTGGAGTCGTTTATAGCATTTCGTGGCCGCAAACCTGAAATCGATGCATTGTTGCGTCACAATGGTATGAAACTGGCCGCGTAATTTAATCACGAGCACGGGGAAAATTACATGAAAACATTTCGCGCTATTGCATGGCTGGCACTACCGTTAATCACCGTTTCATTGGCGGTATCAGCTCAAGGGCTATATCGCTGGATCGATAAAGACGGCAATGTTACTTACTCCGACGCGCCGCCGCCCAAAGACGCAAAAGGCGTGCAGAAAAAAAAGCTGGGGGACAACGTGGTGGCCAGCGAAAATGACAATATGCCGTTTGCGGTCAAAAATGCGATGCAGCGTAATCCCGTTACTTTGTATGCCAATAACTGCGGCGAGGCCTGCGATCAGGCCCGCGCATTACTGAGCAAACGCGGCGTCCCGTTTGCAAACCGCAACCCCGAAACCGACCCGGGCGCGGCAGAAGCACTGAAAGATCTCGTGGGTCAGCTTAATGTGCCTACCTTGGCCGTTGGCACGAATAGCGTTACAGGTTTCAGTGAAAGCGCCTGGAACAGCGCGCTGGATGCAGCAGGCTATCCACGTTTTAATGTGTTGGGCAACGCACGAGTCGCGCCTAATGCGCCCGCTCCCGCTTCTGTTCCCACCTCTATCTATCCTCCCGCATCACCCGCTCAGCCCCGATAGGCCTCTGATGAAACTGGTTACGTGGAATGTTAATTCACTGAATGTGCGCCTGCCACATGTGCTGGACTGGCTTAAAGAGCATCAACCGGATGCGCTTTGCCTGCAGGAATTAAAACTAGAAAGCAGCAAATTTCCGCAGGAAGCGTTTGATGAAGTGGGCTATTACGCCGCGTTTGAGGGCCAAAAAACTTATAACGGGGTCGCCATTTTATCGCGCGCCAAACCGGAAGATGTGGTTAAAGGCATGCTCAATTTCGCCGACGAGCAGCGGCGCGTTATTGCCGCCACTCTTAACGGGGTTCGGGTTGTATGTGTGTATATACCCAACGGTCAAAGTGTTGATTCAGATAAATATCAGTACAAGCTCGCTTGGCTGGCGGCACTTCAGGCCTTCATGAAAGAGGAAATTGCAACCTATGGTGATGTCGCCCTTTTAGGCGACTACAACATTGCACCTGCCGATGCCGATGTATACGACCCCAAACAATGGGAAGGCCAAGTGCTGTGTACCGATGCAGAACGCGCTGCCTATCAAGGCCTGTTAGGTTTGGGTATGAAGGACGGGTTTCGTTTATTTGAGCAACCCGAAAAAAGTTTTACCTGGTGGGATTACCGCATGAACGGTTTCAAGCGCAATCTGGGCATGCGTATTGATCATATTTTGCTCACACCAAATTTGGCAAGCGCCTGTGCAAGCGCTGTCATTGATCTGATTCCGCGCAAGCTTGAACGCCCTTCGGATCATGCGCCGGTGGCGGTCACGCTTCGAGCTTAGTGCAAATTTTGTGCACGCTTAGTGCGATTTCAATGCACATCTGAACATAAGCTCTGACGCAAGCGGTGATCGTTGTGAAAACGCGTGCCGCCCAATCGTTGTGGGCCACCGTCTGACAGACTTATTTCCCGCGCCGGTCACTCAGCGTAGAATGCAAAATCGTGATGAACCTGTTGTTATTGATTTTGCTGTTTTTTTCATTGTCCTGTGAGCGTACACAAGAACTACCTATCTGCGGCTATCGATACCCTGGCTCGCTACGAAATCCTTGATACCCCGCCAGAAGCGGCGTTTGATGATATTGCTCGCCGTGCAGCAGAAGCGCTGCGTACGCCGATGTCGGGAATTTCTTTTTTTGATCCGGGCGAGTCCGCGATTTCGCTTTTGGAACCATCTGACTTGTCGGGCGAGAGTGTAAAGATTGAACGGCGGGAATGGCGGGAATGGTTTAAGGCCCGCCATCATTTACCCATGACAGAATTTTCGGCAGCTGATTGCTTTTATCAACCGGCATTACTGCCCACCAAGCGTTCGCAAAAGCCGTTTATAGTGACCGATGCGTTATCAGACAAACGATTGCGCGATCATCCACTCGTTAGCGGCCCTCCCTACCTGTGTTTTTATGCGGGTGCCGGAATTTTTTCGCGCACCGATGAATTAATCGGCGTGCTGTCTGTGTTCGATACGGTCGGGCGCGATTTATCGCTTTCGGACGCTGAAGCACTGACCAATCTGGCGAACTTGATTAGCGCTAGGCTGGAAGCACGCGCCGAAGCACGGCGTGAGCGTCGCCGTCATGCTCTGGACGCGTCGACCTTACCTTACAGCGTCAGCGCCCCATCTTCAGCCGAGCAGCGTATTGAGCATTTAACGGCCGAATTTGTTCGGCTGGAGAATTTACTGGAAGATGAAATTGCGATTCGCCAGGCAGCCGAAGACAAGCTGCGCGCGGAAAAAGAGTTTTCGGATGCGGCTATTCAAAGTCTGCCTGGTTCGTTCTATATGTTCGACGTTAATGGTGAAATGGTGCGCTGGAACGCCAGTTTTCAAGAAAACTCGGGATACACCGCAGCCGAAATTACCAGCCATCGCGCGCTGGATTTCATCGCCGATAATGATCGCGCCGCCGTTGCTGACGCACTACGCAGGATATTTGATCGTGGCGATGATGTTTCGATGGAAGCGCAAATGCGTCATCGCGATGGCCACACGGCCCCTTACTCATTTCATGGTCGCCCTCTCGATATTGACGGCAAACGCTACTGTATCGGCGTAGGCCGCGATATTACCGAACGTAAAAAAAATGAAGGCGAAGTTCGCGCTGCCAAAGAACGCCTCGACTTTGCGTTATCCGGATCCAGTCTGGCGTTGTGGGATTGGGATGTTGTACAAGACACCATTTATTTTAATCAGGGCTGGAGCACCTTGCTGGGCGGTATACCTGTCGAGTCCCGCTATCGCGGCGAGGAAGTACTCGCGCAATGCCATCCTGAAGACAGCGTGCGCTTCAGCGCAGGTTTAATGCATGCGCTGAAAGGCGATCAAAACGATCTGAATATTGAATATCGCACTGCCGCCCATCAGGGCGAATGGATCTGGATTCATACACGCGGCAAGGTCACCGAACGTGATCAGCATGGCCGCGCACGGCGTATGACCGGCACCAGTGCCAACATTACCAACCGCAAGCTCGCTGAAGAGCGCGTAGAGTTTTTAGCAACGCGGGATCCGCTGACGGGGCTCCCCAATCGCATGCTGTTAAATGATCGGCTGGAGCAGGGTATCGCCAATGCGGCGCGCAAACGTCTGCGTCTGGCGTTTATGTTTATCGATCTCGACCGCTTTAAAACTATCAATGATTCGCTCGGCCATGATGTCGGTGATGAACTTCTGAAGCGGGTTGCTGCACGGCTTTCCGCCTGCACCCGCGCCAACGACACCGTCGCGCGTTTAGGCGGTGACGAATTCGCCGTGATTCTGGAGGACGTTGCCGTTGATGATGACGAGGCCGCACAAACGGTGGCCGAGAAGATGATTGCTTCGCTGGCTTCCCCAATACTCATCAACAATCAGCACTTGAACACCTCATGCTCGATCGGTATTGGCTTATTTCCCAGCGACGGCATGGATTCACAAACCTTGATGAAGCACGCTGATGTCGCAATGTACGATGCGAAAGCGAAAGGCCGCAATAACTATCAGTTTTTCTCGCACGAAATGAATGCGCGCGCCCAGGATCGGCTCTCGACTGAAAATTATTTGCGCCTGGCGTTACGGCGTGATGAGCTGGTCCTGCATTACCAGCCGCGGGTTTCATTTGCGACCGGCCGCGTCACCGGGGTGGAGGCGCTGATTCGGTGGCAGCATCCGCGTCGGGGCTTACTCTCGCCGGATAAATTTATCAGTGTGGCTGAAGACTCCGGCTTGATCATGCCGATTGGTGAATGGGTAATTGAAACCGCGTTTAATCAACTTGCCGAATGGCATAAAAAAGGCAATCCTGATCTGCAACTCGCCGTCAATTTGTCGCCTGGCCAGATTTTTGATGGAGAACGTTTGATTCGCGCTATTTCGACGTGCGCTGCCGCGGTCTCGCTTGATATGCGTACCGTTGAGCTCGAACTGACCGAAAGTATGCTGCTAAAAAATATCGACGACACGGCCGCGCTGCTTAATCGGCTCGGCGAGTTGGGCGTGAGCGTTGCCATCGATGATTTCGGCACGGGCTTTTCCTCGCTCTCGTATCTAAAGCAGTTGCCGGTGGACTCGATCAAGGTTGATTCTTCTTTTGTCCGCGATATTGGTACAGACCCGAATGATGAAGCCATTATTACTGCCATCATTGCGATGACTCACAGCCTGAAATTAAATGTCGTCGCAGAGGGCGTGGAAACAGAAGAACAATATCGCGTATTGCGTGATTTGGGCTGTGATGAATATCAGGGCTTCTACTTCGCCAAAGCGCTACCGCCGGATGAGTTTGAGGCGCAATTTCTCGATGCAAACTAGCGATGCTTTGTGGCTATTACACCACCACCGCCTGTTGTTATCATCGTCATCATTATTTTTTACCTGCCAGGTTTATTGTAGGCGCGGATGACAACCGGGGACGCCATCTATTGGCCCGCCTTCTTTGATGTTGGTTGTATCAGCCGCATTAACAATATCAGCCACATCAGCCATATTGACCACATCAGCCACATTGATCAGCACCTCAGCCAGACGATCAACAATTCGCCCCCACGAGAGCGACTCGGCTGCCGTGCGGGCATGATGTCCAAACCGGGCCATCTGCGCGGGCGTTTCAGCTAGTGAGCGCGCGGCTTCAACGAAAGCTTCCGCATCATCAAAAGGCACCAGGACACCTGATTTTGCGTGCACGATATGTTGATGCGCGGCCGCATAATCAAAGGCAATAACAGCGAGGCCGCTGGCAAGCGCTTCGATTGTGACATTGCCAAATGTTTCCGTCGTGCTCGGGAATAAAAATACATCCGCTGAAGCATAGTGCGCCGCAAGATCAGCACCTACTCGTGCGCCTGCAAATATAAAATCCGGATGCGCGGCGCGTAAGGCGTGTGCGTCTGGCCCGTCGCCTACCAAGACAACGCGGGTGTGCGGATTGACCGTCCGCATCGCATATGCGGCTCTTATAAAAAGCTGCAAATTTTTTTCGGGTGCCAACCGTCCCACACACATGACCACAGGCCCATCACTTTCTGAGGCCGCTTTTTGGGCATCGGCATCTTGTGCATCGACACTTTGCACACCCGTACCCCAGCTATCGCGCAAAGCCTGGCTGCGGCGTGATGGATTAAATAGCACAGTATCAATACCGCGCCCCACTACCGCCAGCCGCTGATAGCCTCGCATCTGAAGTGTCTGACGTATCTGCGCAGTCGGCACCATGGTGGCCGCACATCGGTTGTGCAATGCTCTTAAAATTCGATCCACCAGGCCTGAAAATAAACCGATCCCGTAATGGCGGCTGTAGGCGTGAAAATTAGTGTGGAACCCGGATGAAACAGGAATGCCCAAACGCCGCGCCGCAATAAGTGCTGACCAGCCGAGCGGGCCCTCAGTGACGATATGCACTACATCAGGCCGCATCTTGCGCCATGCCGCAACCAGGGTGCCCGGCCAGACCAAGCCCATCTGCAGTTCGCGATACCGGGGAATCGGCAGCCCACGAATCAGACGCACGCACAAACGCGATTCTGGCGGCTTTGCTGGTTCGCTCCTTACACTTTTGCTGTGCGTATTTTTGCCTGACTCGGGATCGCGATCGCCGGCCTGCCGCGGGCGCGTTAGTTCAACGGTATGGCCTTGTTGGAGCAGCGTCTCGACCATATGACGCATGGTATGCGCAACCCCATTAATTTCTGGCGCATAGGTTTCAGTGACAACAGCAACACGTAGCAGGCGCTTGGCTTGCACCGGGGCAGCGGATTGGATGGACGACAACATAATAAATACTTTGATCAACTTTTATGAAGCCGCCATGACAACTGCATGAAGTTTTCATGACCGCCGCTCATGATGGTGACTCATAACGGCAGCTTCAGCAGCGGCTCACCCATGCGAATCATCGTGCCGGTTTTTATGTTTTCACAAAGTTCAAAACCTGCGGGGACAAAAATGATGATGGTGGAGCCATGCTGGAACCAGCCCATCTCTTCACCTTTCTGGAACGTGGCATGACAGGCCATGATGTGGGGGCCGCGATATTTCAGGTGCAGCAAAATATTCAAAAAATGCAGCCGAATGCTGGCGACCAGTACGGCCGCAACCGGCACCAGCGTAACCAGATAGGCGTGGTGAGCCGGGTCGTGCAACTGGCATCGAATCACGGCGCGTTCATTTTTGCAAAACAGTTTTTCGACGCGCTTTAACGCAATCGGATTAACGTTCCAGGTATCACCGGAAATATAGTTAACCTCATTCACGGTGCAATCATAGGGTGCATGAAAACGGTGGTACATAGTCGCCGTCAGGCGCAGTGTAATGTATCGCCCGTCGCGATAAGTGTTCACCCAATCGTCAGTGCCCATCAGATCCTGCAGCGTATAGGGGAAACCTTTCGCCTGGATCAGACGATCATCCTCAATTCGGCCACACATGCCCACGATGCCGTCACTGGGGCTGGTCATGATTAATGGGGAATCCGCCACCGGGCGCGCGCCCGCCTTCAGCTCACGTGTGAAGCAATCATGAAGGCTGTCAAATTTTGTTTTTTTCGCTTCGCTTAAATCAAGATCGGAAAAATACTGCCACGCGCCAATGGATAGATCGCGCACCAGCGGTTGCGTGATTTGACTAAACCAGCCCATGAATCGCGTCAACGATTGGCGAGGAATGCGGTTAGTGAGCAGGAAATTGAGATCTTCCTGCTGCAGGATTTTTTTCAATACGGTACGGGCAGTCATCACACGGTAACTTTCCTGTCTTTAGATGGACGATCAAATGAAATAGAGGAAATCATGGAAGAAAACTTTATGTTGATGGCCGCCGGTGCCGTAACGATAGCTGCCACCTTAACCAGCGCGGTGCCGAAGCTGATTCAGCGACTGCAATTGTCGAAAGCCAAGCATCCATCGCTTACCGGGCACTCGCGCATGGCCAGACGAGTCGCAGCGCTGGTGCCGTTTTATGAATATGGAGATGAGCGTTTTTTTCGTTCTGACGATGCACCTGATGAGATTGCGGCGCTGCGGCGAGCAGCTTTTATTCGGCTGGCGGCACTTTATCGCGAACGCTACACTCACACCGTTGCCATGACGGCCGCAATCGCAGACAGCATTCCTGACCTGGAATTTACCAGTCATTATCGGGTGCCGTTTCAATATCGAAATCTGGTTCGCGCCGAGCTTAAAGCTGGCGCATTTTTGAGCGCCTCGGCAGGCGTTACCGTGACCGATATGGATGGCAATATTTTCTATGATCTGGCCGGCTCTTATGGTGTAAATGTTTTTGGCTACGATTTTTATAAGGGCTGTTTGACTCGCGCTTCGGCACGCGCCGCAGCACTCGGCCCCGTCTTGGGCGGATACCATCCGGTGGTGGCCGATAACGTTAAACGGCTTAAACGGATATCGGGACTTGATGCTGTCTCGTTTCACATGTCGGGCACCGAGGCGGTAATGCAGGCGGTACGGCTCGCGCGCTACCATACCAAGCGATCGCATCTGGTGAGATTCTGCGGTGCCTATCACGGCTGGTGGGGCGATGTGCAGCCGGGCGTGGGCAATCCGATCCCGGCGCGCGAAACTTACACGCTCAAAGAAATGGATAACGATTCGCTGCGGGTATTGCGCAACCGCACTGACATTGCCTGTGTGCTGATCAATCCGCTGCAGGCGCTGCATCCCAACAAGGGGGCACCGGGGGACTCGACACTGGTGGATAGTTCGCGCCACGCAGGCTTTGATCGCGTGGCCTACACAACTTGGCTCAAACAATTGCGTGCCGTTTGTACCGAGCGAAATATCGTGCTGATTTTTGATGAAGTATTTGTCGGTTTCAGACTCGCACCCGGCGGCGCACAGGAATATTTCGGGGTTCATGCCGACATGGTCACTTACGGCAAAACTCTGGGCGGCGGCCTCCCGGTTGGTGTGGTGTGCGGACGCCGTGATTTGATGAAACGCTTTCGCGATGATCGTCCGGCTGATATTGCTTTTGCGCGCGGCACTTTTAATGCGCATCCCTATGTGATGACGGCGATGAATGAATTTTTGCTGCAGCTTGAAACGCCCGAAATTATCGATATTTATGACGGCTTGGATGAGCGCTGGAACGAACGTGCCGCCTGTTTGAATGCGCAACTCAAGCAGGCGGGCGTGCCGGTTGCAGTGGCCAACCTGTCGTCGATATGGACGGTCTTCTACACCCAGCCTTCGCGCTATAACTGGATGTTCCAATACTATTTGCGTGCGGAGGGACTGGCGCTGAGTTGGGTGGGCACCGGCCGCCTTATCTTCAGTCTCAATTACACCGATGCCGAATTTGCAGCCGTTATGCAGCGCTTTATAAGTGCCGCCAAAACCATGCATAACGATGGGTGGTGGTGGGCAAATCCTGCGTTGACCAATAAAGCGATTAAACGTCAGGTACTGCGCGAAATGATTGCAACGCGTTTCTGAATAACTCCGCCGATGCGGGGTTAAAAACGCCTCGCGCCTGATGGCGCGGAGCGTTTTTTTATACATTTGCCACATCAAGCCGGTAAATCAAATTCGTGGCGCTTTGGGCTTCATGCCCATCGGGTCAATCAATTCACCGCGCAGCAAATAGAGAGGTGCTTTGTAGTAAAGCTTAACGTCATGAAATGGGTCCGTAATAATCTTGGTAGCCCACACCAGACCGGTTTGCATATCCTGCAAATAAAACAGATGGAAGGTGCGAAATAACAGGCCGGCCGCGCCAAGATAAAGCCAGATGTAGGCCATATGCCGTATAAATTCTTCCGGGTTCTGATGTGGCGCGAACAGCCCGAACAGAGTGGGATTGAAGTAAAGCAGGACCGGTGATAACGCCCAGATCGCCATCAGCACTATCTTGCGACGCAGGTTGTAGCCGACCTTGATCTCTTCTTTATGTTCATGCGTCGCCTGGTTCACGACATCATAATCTTTTGGCTCGAAAAAAAAGTGTCCGGATTGGCGGCTGACCATCGCCACCAGCCACGCCAGTAATGCAGCCGCCGCCGGGTCCGAGAACAGCAACGCATACGCACCGATAAAGCTCAGGGCGCTGACCAAATGAAGTGATTGATTGATCCGGCTATGGTGATAATAGCGATGGTCGTCACAACGCTGCTCTTTGAGGCTTGCAAAGAAGATTTCGAAAAACGGGCGCATTGAGTCATCCTTTGATGGTTGGCGAATCATTTCCTGTGTACTACAGGCTATGTTTTTACTACGCCAACATGATCAAAATATGACAAGCGACTGAACAGGCATGAAATTTTTATGTCGTTCATTTTGCAACGACGGTTTTAGCCGTGCCCACGGCAACTGCCGGCATGATTAAAGCGGAAGGATTTTATTTTGCCCGAGGTAAATATTTATCGGTTTTTATGCCGCGTTCGTTGAGCATGCGCTCTTGATCGATACGTTTTTGTTCAGCCAGCACGCGGGCCTCGGCCTCACGTACGGCCGCCTTTTGATTGCGCTCTTCTTGCTCGGACGCCAATTTTTTGGTTTCAGCCGCAGCGGCTGCATTGCGTTCATTTTCCAGGCGTTGCTGATGACCCAGATAACCCGTAATCGAAAAATAGCCAATGGCAAAAATGATCGTCAGCGCAAGACCAATCTTGGGATAGGAAAAGCTTTCGTGCTTTTTGGCGGCCGACTTTGGTCGAGCCGACTCTTCACGAACTTGTTGTAAATGCACATCGTATCGAGCGCGCCGTTCTGTATCGGACAGCGTTTCATGCGCTTCATGAACCGCGGTCGTAGCGGCCTGCTTTTCATCTGGCGTCATGTCGGTGTCTTGGGCGATTTCTCGCAAGCGTGCCTGAGAAGCACGTGCTATTGACGCGGCTGGCGCGTTGTCGGGCAAATTTAAAATATCGTAAAAATCTTCGTTCATGATGTGTGCGTCAACTTATAAATTTTTGGAAAAAATATTTTGTATGCTGAGTGTACCTTAAGTGAACCTTGGTCAAGTGCCAAGAACGCCTCCATACTGCAAACGCTACAAACCCCGCAAAAGTCTCAAACACCCCGTCCGCGCTAGGGTTTAGGCAAAAACAATTCCAGCAGGTCATTCAGAAATAGCCGGCCTTTGGCCGTTGGCTTGTTGTGCAGATGATCGCTTTCAAGCAGGCCTCGGGAAACAGCCTTCTCCAGTTCGCGTGAAATGACTGAAATAGGCAGGCCGGTACGTTCAACAAATAAGGTGTTTGAAAAACCTTCAGTCAGGCGCAATGCATTAAGCATGAATTCAAACGGCAGCTCCGCGGGCTCGATCATTTTTTCTTCCTGATTACTCAATCCCAATGCAGCTTGTTCCATATAGGTTTTAGGTTGTTTGAAGCGCGTTTCGCGGATAATGCCGCGCGCAGAATCAGGATAAGAAATTTTTCCATGTGCGCCTGCGCCGATGCCGACGTAGTCACCGAATTGCCAATAATTCATATTGTGTCTGGCGCGTTTATCCGCTCTGGCATAAGCCGAGGTCTCGTACTGTTCATAGCTAGCCGTCTTTAATTTTTCAGCAATCATGTCCTGCATATCGGCAGCCAATTCATCATCGGGCAGCGGCGGCGGGAAACGATGGAACAGCGTATTAGGCTCAAGCGTCAAATGATAAATCGACAGATGATGAGTATTAAACGAGAGTGCGGTTTCAATATCCGCAGCACACTCGGCAAGGGTTTGATTTGGCAGCGCAAACATCACGTCCAAATTGATATTGTCGAAGTTATTTTGCGCAATCGCGATAGCGCGTTTTGCCTCATCATCATTATGTACTCGGCCCAGCGCCCGTAAATGCGTTGCGTTGAAACTTTGAATGCCGATGGATAGACGGTTCACGCCCGCATCACGATAGCCGCGAAATTTATCTGCCTCAAAAGTGCCCGGGTTTGCCTCCAGCGTTATTTCAGCTTCTGCATCCAGCGGTACGCGCGCACGCACTGCGGCGAGGATGGCATCGATACCCGCCGCCGACAATAAGCTTGGCGTCCCTCCGCCAAAGAAAACCGAATAGACACGTCGGCCCCAAATTTTAGGCAAAGCATATTCAAGATCAGAGATCAGACTATCAATATAGCGCTGCTCAGGTATCGCGCCTTTGGCTTCATGGCTATTGAAATCACAATAGGGACATTTGCGAACACACCAGGGGATGTGAATGTAGAGCGAGAGCGGCGGCAAAATGGAAAGGCTTATCTGGCGAGGCTTTCCAAGCATAATTGACTGCGAAGGCCCGCCAATACTAGTGTTTATAATTTCCATATCACCTACTATTGATGACAAGCTGCTGCAGTTTTTTAGTGAGCTGCTGCATCGCGAGGCCACGGTGGCTCATGCGGTTTTTGATGCCTTCGGGAAGCTCAGCCGCAGTGCAGCCTTGCTCAGGCACCCAAAAATAAGGATCGTAGCCAAAGCCACTGATACCTCGTGGTGCGTCGATAATTTCGCCATGCCACTCGCCATCGGCAAACAGCGGATGTGGATCATCCGCATGCATTACCAGCACCAGTACGCTATAGTAAAATGCGCGGCGATCGGTGTGCCCCTGGAGTGCTGCGATCAGCTTTTCATTATTGTGTTGATCCGATTTTGGCTCGCCCGCATAGCGAGCCGAAAATACTCCCGGAGCACCGCCGAGCGCTGGAACACAGAGGCCAGAATCATCCGCCAGCGCGGGCAAACCCGTGACATGCGAGGCGTGGCGCGCTTTTGTCAGGGCGTTTTCAATGAATGTTGCAAATGGCTCGTCGGCGTCGGTGACGCCCAGCTCAGTTTGCGGCACAGCGATGAATTCAAAAGGCGCCAGCAATGTCGCGAATTCGCGGAGCTTACCTGGATTGCTGCTGGCGATAACGATAGTTTTCATAGCCCATTTTATCCTGCGAAAGCGCATTGCCGAACCGGGATGCTGCATTGCGGTAAAATTAGCTATTAAGCCCCCATTATCAACCGCTCCCAGGAACATAAAATGACTATTCGCGTTGCCATCAATGGCTATGGCCGTATCGGCCGCAACATTCTTCGCGCTCATTACGAGAGCCATAAAAAGCATGACATCCAAATCGTCGCAATCAATGATCTGGGGCCGGTGGAAACCAATGCGCACCTGACCCGTCACGATACCGCGCATGGCAAATTTCCGGGCACGGTTGCGGTTGAGGGTGAATTTTTAATTGTTAACGGTGACAAGATTAAAGTCTTTGCGCAGCGCGATCCCGCGCTGATTCCGTGGGGCGCATTAAATGTAGATGTCGTACTCGAATGCACCGGATTTTTCACCACCAAAGAAAAAGCCTCGGCGCACATTAAGGGCGGTGCCAAAAAAGTCATCATCTCGGCACCCGGCGGCAAAGATGTGGATGCCACCATCGTTTATGGCGTAAACCACAGCGTGCTAACCAGCGCGATGACGGTCATCTCCAATGCGAGTTGCACCACAAACTGTTTGGCCCCGCTGGTTAAACCACTGAATGACAAAATTGGTGTGATCAACGGTTTGATGACCACCGTGCATGCGTACACCAACGATCAGGTATTAACCGACGTCATGCACGAGGATTTACGTCGTGCGCGTTCGGCCACCATGTCGATGATTCCAACCAAGACCGGCGCGGCCACTGCGGTCGGCTTAGTGTTGCCAGAACTGAACGGCAAGCTGGACGGTTATGCGATTCGCGTACCGACAATCAATGTCTCCATTGTGGATTTGAGCTTTATTGCCGCACGTGACACGACCGTTGATGAGGTCAATGCGGTGATGAAAGCGGCGTCTGAAACACCCGGCATGCAAGGTATTCTGGCGTATAACGCTGCACCCCTGGTGTCGATTGACTTCAACCATGATAGCCACTCATCCAGTTTTGACGCAACGCTGACCAAGGTGTCGGGACGGCTGGTGAAAGTCTCAAGCTGGTACGACAACGAGTGGGGTTTCAGCAATCGCATGCTGGATACAACTGTCGCCTTGATGGCCGCAAAATAAGCGCGCCGCCGACGTCATTGCAAAGCTATGGCTGCAAAGCCGTCGCTGCGAAATATAGTTGCAAAGACCAGATGTTCAAAACAGGTTTCATTTTTTCAGGGTTCAATGATGAGCAATCCCTTTACCGTGCATCCCAATGCGGTCAACGAAACCTACACCGCACATCTGGCTTTCGCTTTAAAGTTCGGCTTTAAAATGACGTTGGGGGGTTTGGCGGCAATGATTCATGCCCTATTTCCGTTCCTGTTTATTCGTACTTCAAGCAACATTTGTGATGAACTGCAAGTGATGCGGTCCGAATCGTCGGCGCGCGCGAAACAAATGCCCGCCACCACCAACGCCACCAGCGCCTCCAGCGCCTCCAGCACCATTACGCCGCCGCACACCTTTTAATCGACTTTGTCATTTTTTAGACTCGGCTTTCTATGAGCTTTCAATTCAAACGCATGGCCGATCTTAATCTCGCCGGCAAACGCGTATTCATTCGTGCGGACCTGAACGTGCCGCAGGACGATGCGGGCAATATTACCGATGACACGAGGATTCGCGCCTCGATTCCAGCCATTGAATTTGCACTCAAAGCGGGGGCCGCAGTGATGGTGACATCACACCTGGGTCGCCCGACAGAAGGTGAATTCAGGCTCGCGGATTCATTGGCGCCGATTGCCAAACACATGACTGCATTAATGCATCGTGAGGTGCCCTTGCTAACCCATTGGCTCGACCATGTTGAGGTTGCGCCTGGCAACCTGGTTCTTCTCGAAAACTGTCGCATGAACATAGGCGAGAAAAAAAACACTGACGAGCTCGCAAAAAAAATGGCGGCGCTTTGCGATATCTATGTCAACGATGCTTTCGGTACGGCCCATCGCGCCGAGGCAACAACTCACGGCATTGCCAAATTTGCAAAAATTGCGTGTGCCGGCCCGTTGCTCGCGGCGGAGCTGGATGCGCTGGGTGCGGCGCTGTTAAACCCCAAACGTCCGCTGGTGGCCATCGTGGCAGGCTCGAAGGTATCAACCAAACTCACGATCCTGAAATCACTTGCTGAAAAAGTCGATCAACTCGTCGTAGGCGGCGGCATTGCCAATACTTTTTTATTGGCAAAAGGGTTCCCCATCGGCAAATCATTGGCCGAGCCTTTACTGGTCAGCGAAGCCCAAGAAATTATCGACCTGATGGCAGCCCGAGGGGCAGACGTGCCGATTCCGGTTGATGTCGTATGCGGAAAAGAATTCTCGGCCACTGCCACAGCAGTCACCAAACCCGCAAACGAAGTAGCGGCTGACGATATGATTTTTGATGTAGGCCCTGAAACCGCCAGGATGTTTGCCGCGATCATGAAAGACGCAGGCACGATAGTCTGGAATGGCCCCATCGGCGTTTTCGAGTTTGCTCAATTTGGTCACGGCACTGAAACGCTTGCTCATGCGATTGCCGACTCTGCCGCGTTTTCAATTGCAGGCGGCGGTGACACTCTGGCCGCGATTGCGAAGTATGGTGTGGCTGAAAAAATATCCTATATTTCAACCGGTGGCGGTGCGTTTCTGGAATTTCTGGAAGGCAAGCCGCTACCCGCTGTTGAAATACTGGTGCAACGTGCACGCGATTAAATCACGACCATCTGCCCGACCGTTTACGCATAAAATATGGCGCAACTAGATACATCCCGCTCGTTCACGAAACTCTTTACAAGGCCATTACGTTATGCCACGCGCTACCAAAATTGTTGCAACTCTGGGCCCCGCCACTTCCTCTGCAGAGGTGCTTGAACGTTTAATTATGGCGGGCGTCGATGTCGTGCGCATGAATTTTTCGCATGGCACAGCCGAGGATCATTTGAATCGTGCTGCGCTGGTACGTGAACTGGCCGCCAAACACAATCGACCAGTGGGTATCCTGGCCGATTTGCAGGGCCCCAAAATTCGCGTGGGAAAATTTGCTGATGGCAAAATTACTTTGAAGGTAGGCGACAACTTTATTCTGGATGCGGCCTGTGATCTCGGCAATCAGGATCGGGTTGGCATCGATTACAAAGAGCTGCCGCGTGATGTCAAGCCGCGTGATCTGTTATTGCTCAACGATGGCTTGCTGGTATTTGAAGTAATCAGCGTAAAGGGCAGCGAGATTCATTGCCTCGTCAAGCAGGGCGGTGTGCTGTCCAACAATAAAGGTATCAACCGCAAAGGGGGCGGCTTGACCGCGCCGCCACTCACATCCAAAGATATGGAAGATATAAAAACTGCGGTGAAAATCAAAGCCGATTTTTTGGCTGTCTCGTTTCCTAAAAGCGGCTCGGATATGTACATGGCGCGCGAACTGATGCGCGCAGCAGGCGGCGACGCATTGCTGATCGCAAAAATCGAGCGCACCGAAGCTGTGACCAATGAAGCGCTGACCGACATCATGAAAGCCTGCGATGGCATCATGGTGGCGCGTGGTGATCTGGCCGTGGAAGTCGGGGACGCAGCCGTACCGGCATTGCAAAAACGCATGATCCGCATGGCTCGCGAGTTAAACAAGCTCACGATTACGGCGACGCAGATGATGGAGTCCATGGTGTCTTCGCCGATACCGACGCGCGCCGAGGTTTCTGACGTCGCTAACGCGGTACTGGATGGTACTGACGCGGTAATGCTGTCGGCTGAATCTGCATCGGGAATGTACCCGGTAGAAACGGTGGAAGCCATGGTGCGAATTTGCCGTGAAGCTGAAAAAAGCGCTGACGTAAAGCTTGACCGTGAATTTTTGGATCGGATATTTACCCGCGTCGACCAATCGATTGCCATGGCCGCTTTATTTACGGCCCATCATTTAAAAGTGAAATGTATTGCGGCCTTGACGCAATCAGGTTCCACTGCACTTTGGATGTCACGTTTAAATTCCGGTGTGCCTATCTACGCGCTTACGCCAGTTCAAGCGACGCACACCAAATGCGCACTCATGCGGGATGTGCGCCCCATCGCGCTGACCTACGAAGGTCATGACCGCGAGAAGTTATTGCGTGAAGCCGAAGAGGTATTGCTGCAAAACAAGGTGGTGGAACTAGGCGATCTGGTGGTGCTGACAGTGGGCGAGCCGATTGGTCAGTCAGGCGGAACCAACACCATGAAAATTGTGCGTATTGGTGAAAATCGGCCCGCTTAAATATTGGTTTCAAGTGGAATCAGGCCCATATTGATATATTCATTAGCCGGTGCCACCTTAGTGAAGGTTGCAGGCAGGGTTAGAGTTAAAGCTAGATCAAGGCCAATGGCGGTTCGAGCTCTGGTTTTTAATTGATCCATCGCTTTATTTTTAAGCAAGCCCAAGGGATCAATGGCATAACCTACCCCGGCGGGAATTTTCATGACGTGGTCATTGACGATCTTGATCGCAAATCCTTGCGGTGACCGTACGAAGCCGCCTATTTCCTTGATCGGTTTAATACGCTTACAAAGCGCTCATTAAGCGCTTCCGCTTAGGTCAACACACCATTCTGGCGTTCGTTTACGCAGGCTGCAGGCTCTATTACTAAGGGCTCGGCGACTGTAGAGGGTTGGATATCAACTGGCGAGTCAACCTTGGCATTAGCAGCGGCATCAGCTCTACCAGCAGCCGTAACAGCAGCAGCATTGAGTGGCATAAAATAAACGGCTGAGGCGGCTACCAGGCACGCTTGGGTCAAATTCAGTTTCATCATCTTCTCCAGTCAGGATTGCACAGGAATTTCATGAACTCGCAGAACTGGATGGCTAATCGCCGCTTGAAGAGCGTAAATCGATTGGCATGGCGCTGGGAGCGCGACCGTGGGTGATTTCCCTGTTAACAGGCCTGAACAAAAAATCCGGGATTCGCCCTTCTCAAGCTATCAAAATTTCTTTCAGGAAGTCGCGAAAATCACAATGAGCAGGAAGCACGTAAAATAAGCTGTTTCAATCTTTAGCTGGTTTATTCTTCGCCTTTATTGTTGCTATTATTTATTGACTGTTTTTGGAGATTGTCATGTCCCTCGTATCCATGCGCCAATTGCTCGACCATGCTGCTGAAAACGGCTATGGCCTACCCGCTTTCAATGTCAACAATCTGGAACAGGTACAGGCCATTATGGAGGCCGCGTACGAAACCAACAGCCCGGTGATTATGCAGGCCAGTGCAGGCGCACGCAAATATGCGGGTGAACATTTTTTGCGCCACCTAATCGAAGCGGCTGTTGAAAGCTATCCCGATATTCCGGTGGTGATGCATCAAGATCACGGCCAGTCTCCGGTTGTGTGCCTGCAGGCGATGCGCTTGGGATTTTCCAGTGTGATGATGGACGGCTCACTGATGGCCGACGGAAAGAGTGTGGCCAGTTATGAATACAATGTGGACACCACGAAACAGGTTGTCGATATGGCTCACGCCATTGGCGTCACAGTTGAGGGCGAACTGGGTTGTTTAGGTTCGCTTGAAACCATGATGGGCGACAAAGAAGACGGCCACGGCGCAGACGGCGCCATGACCCGCGAACAGCTCCTGACGGACCCTGAACAGGCCGCAGATTTCATCAAAAAAACTGGTGCCGATGCATTGGCTATCGCTATCGGCACTTCGCACGGTGCATACAAATTTACGCGCAAACCGACCGGCGATATTTTGGCAATTGATCGTATCAAGGCAATCCATGCGCGAATTCCCAATACGCATCTGGTCATGCATGGGTCATCAAGCGTGCCGCAAGATTTGCTTGATATTATTCGCGCCAACGGCGGCGAAATGAAAGAGACCTACGGCGTACCCGTTGAGGAAATTCAGGAAGGCATTAAACACGGTGTGCGTAAAATCAATATCGATACCGATATTCGTCTGGCAATGACCGCGGCCATACGTAAATTTCTGAACGAAAATAAATCCCATTTTGATCCGCGCGATTATCTGAAGCCCGCTCGCGCCGCCGCCAAGAAAATTTGTATCGAGCGTTATCAGCAATTCGGCAGCGCAGGCCAAGCATCAAAAATTAAGCCGATTGGCATGAGTGTGATGGCGGAAAAATATGCAAAAGGCGAATTGAATGCGGTTGTGAATTGAGCGACGGTGAATCGATTACCGCCGCGCAATGCCGAAATTGCGATGTGGTGTTTGGCGAGCCCCGTCCAACGTATTGCCCGAGCTGTGGTCAGGAGACGGCCGCACACCCTCCGACGGTTTGGGAATTCGGGCATGAATTTATTACCCACTACATTGCGCTGGAAGGAAAGCTTTGGAACACATTAGGCTTGCTGTTTTTCAGACCAGGCGCGCTTACTCAGCGCTATCTGATCGGACAAAAGCGCCGCTATGTGAACCCGCTGCGCCTTTACCTGACGGCGAGTATTTTATTTTTTATCGTGGTGAAATTATTTGGTGCCGACCCGCTCATGAATGCGCAATTCAACGACGAGGCGCGGCTACAGGCAGCCAACGAGATGGTTACGGAAGTGCGATCAGAGGCTGCAAAGGACAGTGTAAATAAACGGCCTGTCATTGTTACGTCAAAAGCCTTACCCAATCTCGCGCTGGAGTTGCCAGGGTCAGAAAATAAAAATGCAGAATCTGCGCCGCCACATAATCGTAAGCACATTACGCTGAACAGCCCGGCGCTGGACGCGATTCAGTGCACCGGAAGTAACGCTTGTAACAAAATTCGCGCGTATTTCGCAGATCGATATAAGGATAGAACACTTCGTGAATTCGGCGGCATCGTCAGAGATCGGGCGCTTTCCCTCGCTCCCTATGCGATGTTTTTGTTTCTGCCGGTTTTTGCGGCGCTCACTTATCTGCTTTATCGAAAGCGCGGCATGTTCTATGGCGAGCATGTGGTCTACGCTCTTCATGTTCACGCCTTTGCGTACTTCTTGCTGATGGTGGTGGCATTCGCTGCGGAATGGCTGGCGGGACTGCTGTGGCTCTGGGGCATCATCTATTTTTGGATAGCAATGCGCCGTGTGTTTGGTGGGCGCTGGTGGGCAACCTCGCTTCGCTACATCGTCATCAGCATGCTCTACCCTTTGATGCTCATAACTTTTGCTTGCCTGACAATGTTGATTGCCATTTTTATCTGAATTGTATTTACACCTTATTGCGAGACTCTTTGTGTACGAATCCACTATCAAATCACTCCCTTTAATCGCGCGCGGCAAAGTGCGCGATATTTATGCTGTGGGCGACGATAAATTACTGATTGTTACCACTGATCGACTCTCCGCTTACGACGTGATACTGCCGACGCCGATACCCGCGAAAGGTGAAATTTTAGTCACCTTGGCTAATTTCTGGTTTCATAAATTAGCGCATGTGGTGCCCAATCAGCTGACCGGAATTGACCCTGCCAGTGTCGTTGCGGCCAGCGAACGCGATCAGGTTATGGGCCGTGCGCTGGTGGTGAATAAATATAAAGTGCTGCCAATTGAAGCTGTCGTACGCGGCTATCTGGAAGGTTCCGGTTGGAGCGAATATCAACAAACCCAATCGGTATGTGGCATTCAATTGCCGGCAGGATTGCAGCGCGCAGCCAAATTACCGCAACCTATTTTCACGCCTGCTACCAAGGCCGAAGCTGGCGAACATGATGAAAATATTGATTTTGCCACCTGTGAAAAAATTATCGGCCGCGCGCGCGCGGCCGAGGTTCGCGATACCGCTATTCGGCTCTATCAGGAAGCAGCCGATTACGCACTCACCAAGGGCATCATCATCGCTGACACCAAGTTTGAATTTGGCTTGGACACACACGATCAACTGCACCTGATTGACGAAGCGCTGACGCCGGATTCATCCCGCTTCTGGCCGCTAGCGAGTTATAAAGTAGGCGAATCGCCAGAAAGTTTTGATAAGCAATACATTCGCAACTGGCTCGATTCAATTGGTTTCAACCGCAAACCACCTGCGCCTTCTGTGCCCGCCGACATTGCACAAAAAACCAGTGATAAATATCGCGAAGCACTCGTTCGCCTAATGCAGCCGTAACCATCTGACGTATCAATGTTCATTGCGGATAGCGTCTATTCGGCGCGAAACCGTTGAAGTCACCCCATATTTATCGCCGACCATGACTGAAAACTCGACGGCATAGCCCCATGTATCGCGGTAACGATAATCCCACGCAGTAGCACCTAAATTATTAAACCTAACTTGACGATAGGGGGGGCCGATACTGGCCAGCACCGCTTCCGCCGTAATGCCCGCACCGATTTTTTCAAGCATTGTGTGGGTCAAAACATTTTGTGCCCGCTCGGCGATGCCGTCTTTATTCATGTCGACTGCATACGTGGTCACGCCCAGCGGCCCACTGGTATAAAACCACCGTGCGCCAGAATCAAGCCGAATTACCAGAGCTGGCTCACCATAAAGGCGGCGCAATGCGGTTTCAGTAGCACCCACGCCGGGTTGGGTCGCGCAAGCGTTTAGCAAGCTCAGGCAGAGTGTGGCCGCAATCGCCACCGGGGAAATTCGCAAAAATTTTGCGGCCGTTTCTGCTTTATTTATCATCGTTTGGCGGCCTCCATTTATTTTTATACCGACACCAGCATTTTGATTGCAAGGGCCAGTAAAAATATCATGAATATTTTTTTGAGCATGGCTACCGGTAACTTGTGCGCGAGCTTGGCACCAATCGGGGCGATAAGAAAACTGGTCATCGCAATACCCATAAAAGCAGGCACGTAAACGTAACCTAAACTCCATTTAGGCAGATCAGGATCCATCAGCCCCGTGATGACGTAACCTAGCGTCCCGGCGAGCGCAATCGGGAAGCCAACCGCTGATGAGGTGCCTATTGCTTCATGAATTTTTACATTGCACCATGTTAAAAAGTTGATGGTCAATATCGCTCCGCCAATGCCCGCCAGGCTGGAAATAAATCCCATCACCGCACCAAAAATCAGCATTCCGCCTTGCTTGGGCAGTTCGCGACGCGATTGTTCGATGCCCGTTTGCGGCTTAATATTAAAAAGCAGTTGGATGGCTAAAAAACATATGAAGCCAACAAAGAAATATTTAAGAAATGCAGTACTCGAAAAATAGGCGAACACCGTACCCGCCAAGGTGCCGACAAGAATGCCTGGCGTCATTTGTTTGACTACGCGCCAGTTGACTACGCCATGGGCATGATGCGCTCGTGCGCTGGCGAATGCGCCAGGCAGAATTGTGGCCATCGAGGTTGCTAACGCCATGTGAATCACATGTTCGTTCGAGAAGCCAAACCTAATAAAGGTTAACGACAAAACCGGCACCATCACCGCGCCGCCACCAATGCCCAATAGCCCCGCAAAAAAACCGACGACGACGCCCGCGGCCAGATAAATCAGGAGATATGAAAGTTCAAATGGCACAAAAATGATTTTATTTGATCAGCGGCACGCAAATGGCCAGTCGCACACATTAATTTTTTTCGGCCAATTTGAAAATAATTTTCCATTCTGCCGCCGTCACCGGGGTAATAGATAGCCGATTGCCGCGATGCAATATACGCAAGGTTGTCAATTGCGCATGATCACGTAACTCTTGCAGGGAAACCAAACGCGTCTTTTTCACAAGCTGCACATCAACATTAAACCAGCGCGGAGTTTCACGAGTTGATTTCGTATCGAAATATTTATTCTTGGGCTGGAATTGGGTTTCGTCCGGGTAAGCCATACTCGCCACCTCGGCAATACCAGCTACCCCGGGCTCAGCGCAAGATGAGTGATAGAACAACACACCATCACCTACCTTCATATCATCACGCATAAAATTGCGCGCCTGGTAGTTACGCACCCCATACCATGCGATGGTCTGCGCCGTCTTCTTGGCTAAATCATCGATTGAAACATCGGAGGGCTCCGATTTCATCAGCCAATAGGCCATGGCATGTCAGTCAATTGCAAGGAGTTGGGAAGAGAGAGCACAAAAAAAAGCATATACAAAAATCTGTTTTAGTGTTCGCTTAGGCCGCACCTTGAACTTGAGGGTTCAAGGGTGGATGCCGACCGGATGCCATCAGGTTCGTCCGCGTAGGACGATCACACCGGCATCACTTGGGCCAGAATCCATCGACATAAGTCATTGGTCCAAAGGATGTAAACCTAAGCGAACGCTAAAACAGATTGGGCGACGATTATGCACTATTTGGCAGCATCGCAAGGATTGCCAAAACAGGGCGTGACAAAAGAATCAAAAAAGTTTTTCTTGGTCAGAAATCGCTTTTTCAATCATGCTTTCCATGTCTTGCATTTTACGCCTGACATACGCTTCGTCAACGGAAATTTTTTGAGTTTTGGAGGTCCCGCTCGCCGTCACCCCTTGGAGAGTTTGCAAATGCTCATGTGCAATGTTCAGCGCCACCATGATAGCAATGCGCTCGTTGCCCACGACCTTACCCGAGTCGCGGATTTCTTTCATTTTCTTGTTTAATAAATCTACTGAGGCCACTAATTGGCGCTCTTCACCATCGGGCGCGGCCACTCGAAACTCGCGGCCCATCACGTTAATAGTAATGCCCTTTGTTTCCTTGGCTGACTTGGTATTTTTTGACTCTTTCGTCGCGTCTTGTCCAGCGCTCATAGGCCCTCACTTTCAGCCTCAGGAATCTGGGCGAGCAATGTTTCCAGGCGGGTTTTTGCGTGGTCCAGTTTTTCCGAGAGTCGTTTGACTTCGTCTGATTTGGCGGCGACTGATTGCCGCAACTCGTTGTTTTCAGCGCGCAGGCGTTGAAACAGCGTCACAAAATGTGTGAGCTTATCTTCAAAATGCTGAATTTCGGATTCCATTGTTTAAATGTAGCGGAAAAAGCCCTGCTAGGTCAATGCTTAAGCGCACAAAGTGAAGGTTTCATCTAAATGATGAATGCCTTCGCAGACTTAAACCTAAAGCAGTCTGATACTGTCAAAATAGTTGTCTCCATTAAGACTTTGAAAAACCCGTTAGTCGAAAACAATGAATTCAAAAACGCCGATTTCAGGTGGCCCGCAAGGCACAACGCCTGAGCAGCAGTTGCGCCTGCTGGCTGACAACTTACCGGCTTTAATCGCTTATTTCACGATCGACGGATTGAGATGTCAATTTGCCAATAAAGCTTATGTATCAGCTTATGGCTTCACGATTGAATCCATCGTGGGCAAAAGCGTACCCGATGTGATTGGTGCAGAGGCCTACGCAGTGATCCAGCCTTACATTCTTCGCGTGATGGAAGGTGAGACCGTCAGCTATGAACGTCCGCTGATGTTGCCAGACGGCAGCTCGCGCGTGATTGAAGTGAATTTAATTCCGCACATTATTAGTGATGAAAAACCACAGTCTGCATTTGTATTAATCACCGACATCACGAAATTCCGGCGCGCTGAAGAAGCGATTCGCGAAAGCGAAGACCGGGTGCGAAAATTTGCCGATGCGACCAACGAAGGTATTTTCTTTTTTGACAGCGGTATCATTACCGATATTAACGAAGCGGGCGCGCGGCTGGTAAGACTGCCCATTGAAAAAATTATTGGTCGGCCGGTTCTGGACTTTGTCGCGCCCGATTCGGTTGAGACCGTTGCCAATAACATTCGCGCTGGCTTTGAGCGCCCTTACGAAGCCAACATGCTGCGCGCGGATGGCACTTTTGTGACCCTGGAATTTGTTGGCAAGGTTATTGTGCGTGACGGCAAAACTCTGCGTATGACGGTGGCGCGCGACATCAGCGAGCGCAAACAGGCGGAAGCACGCATTCAATTTTTGGCGCATCACGATATTCTGACTCATTTGCCGAACCGTGCGATGCTGTTGGAGCGTTTGCAAATCATGCTGAATGTGGCGAAACGACAAGGTACCCAGGTGGGGGTATTGTTTATTGATCTGGATAATTTTAAAACCATTAACGACTCACTGGGCCACTATGCCGGTGATCAATTATTAAAGCGGCTGGCCCAGCGCCTTCAAGCCTGTTTGCGCAGCGTAGATTTAGTGGGTCGCTTGGGCGGCGATGAATTTTTGGTCATCATCAGCGGGCTCGAACGCACCGAGGATGTGATACCCATTGCTGAAAAAATTGCGGAATGCATCAGCGAGCCGTTTGCGTTGGAAGGCCAGACGCTTGGGGTCTCGGGTTCAATCGGTATCAGCATGTACCCCCAGGATGGCGAAAGCACTGACACCCTGATTCGTAACGCAGATGCGGCCATGTATCTTGCCAAAGAACGTGGCCGCAGCAATTTTCAGTTTTTTATGCCGAGTCTGACCAAGTCAGCGGCAAATTCACTTTTAATAGAATCAGGCATTCGCAAAGCAATCAAGAACGTTGAATTTGTCCTGCATTATCAACCTGAAGTAGTTTCACAAACAGGTGTGATCAGCGCGGTGGAAGCGCTAATCCGCTGGAAGCATCCTGACTTAGGTTTGCTCGGCCCCGATAAATTTATATCATTTGCAGAACATCGTGGCCTCATCATGCCGATTGGCCGCTGGGTGATTAATGAAGCCATTCGCCAGTGCAAAGAATGGCTTGACGCGGGCTTGCGGATACCCATAGCAATCAATATCTCGGCAGTACAGTTCAAACAAAAAGATTTGGTCGAACTCATCGCCGCCAATTTAAAATCATACGATTTGCCGGGCGAGTTACTGGAACTTGAACTGACCGAAAGTCTGTTTCTCGAGGATGTGACCGCCATGACCAAAACTTTAAGTCGCCTTAAAGATTTGGGTGTCACTCTGGCCGTGGATGATTTTGGTACCGGCTATTCATCACTGGCCTATTTAAAACGCTACCCTATCGACAAAATAAAGATTGATCGATCATTCATCAGCGACATTCCCCATAATGCTGACGATGTTGCCATCACGACGGCGATTATAAATCTTGCCGACAGCCTCGGACTTCAAGTCGTTGCAGAGGGCGTAGAAACTCAGGTGCAGGCAGACTTCCTCGAGCGCCATCACTGTGATTATATTCAAGGCTATCTCGTCTCGTACCCATTGCCGCCGGATGAAATTTTTGCGTGGATGAAGCAACGCAAATTTGCAATCGCAGTTTAAAATCTTTGAGCGCCTGATTATTTGTGAATCATCTGCTGGGGCCGTATAACAAAAAGAAAATGAAAAACTGGTTAGGCGTCACCCATATCAACCCAGCAGCTGTAACTCAAACTGCTTCAGCAAGCAGCTCCGTTGTTATGCACTGTCAAAGCCGTTAACGCGGACGAATACTGAACCATTCGCGCACATTAGCTTCCGTCCAGGCACACTTCGCATCGAAAGAATTGCGACTAGTTTCTGGCTTGATGGATAGTGGTGATCAGGCAGATCCAACAATGATCTGCCGCGCTTTTCCAGCGATTGAACGGGTTGGCCGCGAGGCATGATAGATATGTTGGTGGCCGCAAAAATAGGTTGCGCCATACCCTTCAATCGTCGTTCAGCACGGATGTCGAACATGAGAGTGAACGCCAAAGCCGTCGTCTTTCTTTGGCTCCAAAACCGGATTTTTGCGTTGCATTATTCAATATATCAGTGCGTTATTACCAAACGCGCTAAGTTGCTGGCACCTGTCGCTGCAGTGACAAATTTAAAAACAATATGCGATTGGTTTGGCGGCTCGCAAACAACAGTCCTGCAGCTGAAATAATGCCGATGAAGACATATCGTGCCCGCATTTTTAAACGCAAGCGTTTTGCGTTTAAAACAATATCACCACGCGCTGTTCTTTTAACAAATGGCGGTGACCAACCGGGTTCACAGACACGCTAGAAATCCGCCTTAACCGATAGTTGAAAGCTCCGTGGCGCCTGATAAGTGTATTGATCGCCGGCCAAGACCTTGCCCGTGCTAATCGAAGTTACCTTCTGCTGATTCAGCAAATTAAACACATTCACCTGGAGCTTAAGCGCTTTAAAATTATCCGTGATATGCCGGAAGGTGTAGGACGTACCCAGATCCACATTGTTGTAAGCCGCTAATTTATAGAAGTCATAAGCAGCCGGGTTAGCTGCGTTGTAATCCTGCATATAGTTAGCACCGGTGCGCTTGTATATAAGCGATGCTGCCCACGGGCCGCTTTTGTATAGCGCACCTGCAGCTGCAGTCATTTCTGGCGATTTGGAAATTATTTTTTTGGTATCAATAGAGGTGGCGCGATTCACAGAGCCGTTAACGTAAATGGCGAAGCCACTGCCGAGCAGATAGGTAATCTGGCCTTCGAACCCTTTGTAGGTTGCGCCACCGAGATTGACATAGGCTGCGGCTGTACCTGCAAGACCATTCGAGACATATTTATTTTTGAAATCAATGCGATAAATATCTGCATCCCAGACCAGGTTGCCCGACTTGCCCACCACGCCAAGTTGATAATTGGTGGACAGCTGTGGATCGCTGCTATTTTTAGTAGGGTCTGCAATGTAGAACGATTTCAAATCCGGTATCTGAAATCCTTTGGCGTATTGTGCGTACACCGCGAAACCGGAACTCAATTGTTCGTTGACGGTCAGGAACGGTAAGGCCGCATGGTAATCGACCGATGCAGTTTGCGGTAAGCGCGTGGTTTGATTGACAAGCGCATTAACTGAGCGAGTAATGCTCACCAGCTTAACGCCTGGTGTTACTTGTGTTCCCGCCGCCAGCTCCCATTCAAACTCGGCGAAGGGCTGCAGATTTTTAATAGAAGACTGCTGGTCAAATAGAATGCTGGGGTTTTGCACCGGCACCGGCTTGGTCTCACGCGGATCACGAACGCCGAGCGTCAGGTCAAGATCATACTGATGGCGGTCTGTATCGGAATGCTCAACCCAGGCACCGAAGCGCAACAGGCCTGGTGAAAATTGCCTGGTTGCATTAAAGATGCCGCCATACACACGATATTTATTTTGCTTGTCGACGCCGGGAATATTCTTGTTACCCGCGCCACCGATTTTGGTTCCTGGTGCAGTAAGGCCGGTGGGGTCAGTTGAGGAAATCGTCTGGTTGTTATATGCATAAGTGTACAACTTCGCATCTGTTGTCCAACCGCCATCCCAAAAAGTTTGCAGCCGCAGATATTCAAGATCCGTATCTTTGTCTGTATGGTTGTAGCCCGCATAATTGAAGCTGGTGGGATCGTTATTGAGGCTGAAATTTTTACCGAACTGCGTCACCTGTGCCAGTGTTGGGCCACCATTGTTATCGGGTTGAATATAGGTGATCTTGTTAACCGATGTGAATAAGGTCAGGGTGGAAGATTGGCCAACCGGGCGCTGAAATTTGCCGGTGAAGTTATCGCTTTTGATTTTATTCAGCGTGAGATAACCATCCGATTGCAAATGCTGAAAATTCAATTGCACAGTTGCGTTGTTCCAGTCAGCCAAACGACCACTCTCATACGACACGCCCGCCAGACGGGTATTCCACGTTCCGGCAGAACCAAACACGCTGACCGCTCGTTCATCGAGCGGTTTTTTGGAAAACAAATTGATAGACCCGCCAAAAGTTGCCTGGCCCAGGTTACTTGCATTGCCCGGCCCGCGTTCCACGACGGCACCACCAATGACTGATGCTGGAAAAAAAGAGGTCGAATGATGCGCCGGGTTGTTAGTGTCACCCCAAGGAATACCGTCGAACGTAATATTGTACTGATCATCGCTAAATCCACGCATCGTGGTTTTGGTCTCACTCAGGCCGGGGCCGTTGGCAGAATCGCCGGACATGCTGGGCGCCACATTCACCACACGGCTGTATTCTGCGGTCGGGGCCACCGAGCTTTCAATAAATTCGCGCGTGATGATGGATTGAGGCTGGGTAGCATTCAGACTGGATTGGGTAGGCGCCAATGCTGATGCAGAGTCTTTACCGCCTTTGTTGTAATCGCCCGATTTGGCATTGATCGTTATGGTTTCAAGCTTGGTTGCTTCTTTCGGTTGGGACAAAGCGGCCAATTTAATTGCATCATCGGCCCTGACCGGTTCTTTAGCCTCCTGTGCACCCGCAACCGGCCATTGCGACATGGTTAGCAATGCGGCGGCAATGGCCGCCGGAAGAGTGGCGCGACGAATAGGCAAGCTCATTATGAAATACCTTTTTTTGTTTGTGAAGTGGCAACTGTTATGGTCACCAGAGACGCTAAAACATCGTCGGAGTCTATGGGCCGCATATGACGACGGTGTGACGATTGCGTTACAGCTACGGTTTAAAATCAATGCCAAAGCAGGCATCTTTAATATTTAAATATTCGTTGCAGCAATCGCGTCATAGCTTCCCCTGTTTCATGAATGCTCCACGCAACCGCGTACAATCCTGATTGTGCAAGGTGCTGCGTTGCTTAGTTTTTAAGCAGCGAAGTTAAACGGGAAACGTGTGACTCTGAACTCTCAAGAGGAATCACGCACTGCCCCCGCAACGGTGATTGGGTATTTTGATGCGCATAACCACTGGATAGTTTTTATCCGGGAAGGGTGCATCAAACAGTGATGAGCATTCAGCAATGATTCATGACTAATCCATCAGTCCGGATACCGGCCTCGCAACGTGGTGTGCATCCATTTTGGCTGCATCGCACCGCGATGGTGTGTGCAGATTGACATCATCTGCGCATGAAGACTCATGTGGCTTGCGGGGACGCTTGCTGCTTTTTTGAAACTTATTATGAAATCCTTTTTTATTGCTGGCCCTGGTTTTATTTTTTCATCTCCGCTGGTGATTCTGCCCGCAGCTATTGCCGTAATGCTTTCTACGCATGTTGCCGCTCAATCCTCGCCCACTGGCGATGCAACGTCGTCACTTAATAATATGGTGGTAACCGCAACACGCACGCCACAAGACGCGGACGCCGCGCTGGCGCAAATCAGCGTCATCACGCGTGCTGATATTGAAGCGGCCGGCTTGGTTAACCTCACCGAACTATTGCAGCGCAAAGCGGGCGTGGAAATTCGCGCTACTGGCGGGGCGGGGCAGCCGTCCGGCGTCTTTATCCGCGGCGCCAATAGTCAGCATACCCTCGTGTTAGTAGATGGCTTGCGACTGGGCTCATCAACTTCTGGGGGCGCAGCTTTCGAAAATATTCCACTGGATTTAATCGAGCGTATTGAAGTCGTTAAAGGCCCGCTTTCCGGTGTTTATGGTTCGGATGCAATTGGCGGCGTCATACAGATTTTTACGCGCAATACTGACAAGCCACGCCTTAATGCCGAAGTCGGTGTCGGCTCGAACTCGACACGCTTGTTCAGCGCAGGCTTTACCGCTACCGAAAATAAAACTTCTATTACTTTGAATGCAGGTTATCGCGAAGTGAATGCGCGTTCGGCATCCAACGAACTGGCGGGCCGCTATACCTACAATCCGGATCGCGATCCCTATAGCAACGCGAATGTGCTTTTGAAAATCTCGCATACACTTTGGCAAGGTGAAACCATTTCAGCCACTGCCTGGCAATCTGTTGGCCGCACTCAATACGATGCGGGCGCTGACAATAATCCCTCCAACAAACAAATCCTCTCGGGCATTCAACTGATGTCTGAAAATGAATTATCGCCCGGCTGGAAATCAAATATACGGATCGGCCAAACCACCGACGATATCCGCATTGCTTCATCGTTTCCTGGCACTTTCAAGACCGGGCAAAATCAGGCTGTTTGGCTTAATCAATTCAGCACTGCCAACGGCAGCATGAACGCAGGATTGGAATGGCGTGAAGAAAAAGTAGCCTCTACTACCAGCTATACCAACCAGACGCGCACTACCAGCGCGATATTTGCAAGCTATCTGGAGCACCGCGATGCAAATCAGCTGGAACTTACGGTGCGCCGTGATCAGGAAGATCAGTTCGGCAGTCGCAATACCGGTTCTCTTTCGTACGGTTTTCAATTGGCACCGCAAACATTGCTTTATGCCAGAGGTGGGCGGGCATTTCGTGCGCCGAGCTTTAATGACTTGTACTATCCGGGATTTTCAAACCCGTTATTGCTGCCGGAACGTGGCGAACAAATTGAAGGTGGTGTAAAGTTTTCTGATCGCCGCTATCGCGCCAGCGCTGTATATTTTGATCATAAAATTAATGATCTGATTCTCTACGATTTTGCCACCTCGCGCCCGCAAAATATTCATCGTGCCCGAATCAAAGGCTGGGAGCTGAACGCCAGTACGCGTATGGCAGGCTTTGATTTCATAGCAGCATTAACCATTCAAAAACCAGTGGATGCAGACACTAATCGGCAGCTGCGTTCGCGTGCCAGACAGTTCGGCAATGTGAGCGTCGCGCGAACATGGGGCGCATGGTCATTTAGCACTGACATCACCAGTAGCAGCGCAAGATTTGATTCCGCCAATGAAGCGGCCACCACAACAATGAGTGGTTATGGATTGTTCAATTTGAATGTACGTTACCGCGTGGATAAAACCTGGACGGTTGATATGAGCGCTACCAATCTGGGAAACCGAGATTACGTTCTGGCGCGCGGCTATAACCAGCCTGGCCGCACCTTCTTTGTAGCGATACAGGCGGTGGCATTTTAAGTCAGCTTGAATGGTGCTTAGCGGCTTTACTGGGGCGTGTATGTGTTCATGTGATTCGCCACCTGCACGTTCCCAGAGCTGCATTACCTGAAAGGATGACTTTTCATAGTGATTTCAACGGGTATGAAGGTCGCGTTGGCTTACGCATAGGTTCTTTGGTCATCTTGTCCATCAGATAAGCAATCGCGGCGTCCAATTGTGCATCGCCGTCATTGAATGTTGCATGAGGCAAATTGTCTACGCGAATATCCGGGGCAACACCAACTCCTTCGGTAATCCACGCGTTCTCTTTTTCGTTATCGACAAACACGCCTGATTCAGCAGCACGCGCAATGCCGTTATCGCGCAGTCTATTTAAATCCGATAACCAAATGCCTGCGCCAGCGGTAGTCACACCAATCAAGGGCGCAATGGCAAGGCGTTTCAATCCTTGAGCCATGGTTTCGCCATCCGAATAAGTATCGGCATCAATCAATGCGACGATATGGCCACGAAATGCCAATTGCTGATTGGCCTGAAAGGTATCAGCGGTGCGCGATTGCCAAAAATGCCATGCGCGACGCTGCAGCTTTTCAATAATCCAGCTATCAATAGAGCCACCACGATTGTGGCGTAGATCAATAATCAGCCCCTCACGAGCAAAGACCGGATAGAACTCCCGCGCCCACCGCGCAATATCGTTCGGACCCATCGCTTGCAAATGCACATAGCCAATACGTTGATTGCTGCTGTTTTCCACCTTGATATTGCGCTCTCGCTCCCAGGCTAAATAACGCAGCTCACGGTCACGGCGCGTATCAACTGGATGCACAATCACATCGCGGAGTTTTCCATATTGGTCAGACACGGTCAGTAGCACCTGCTTTTGCGTCTGATTACGTAACAGCTCACCCAAATTAACCGCAAGGTTGGCCGCAATGCCATTTACCGCCGAAATCGTTTCGCCGATTTTCACGTTCACCTCAGGTCTCGCCAGCGGGCTACGCTCTTCCAGCAATTCAGGGTCGCCACCAAAGATTTTGGTGATGCGGAAACCTTGCGGTGTTTTCTCCGCATCGGCACCGAGACTCGATACATCAATGGTATCCTGGCCACGCCGTAAATCGTTGGTATTAACCTGACTATGCAAAGCCGCGACTTCGGCTGTCATTTGCGCGATCACATCATTAACTTCCGCGCGATCCGTGACACGAGCCATCAAAGGTTCATATCTGGCGCGAGCTTTTCGCCAATCGACACCATGCATATCTTTGTCGTAAAAATAATCGCGATGCAAGCGCCACGCATCGACAAACATCTGTTTCCACTCCTCGCGTGGATCGACCGGAAAAGTCCAGTCACGCAGATTCACGGCAAATTTTGCCTGTTCAGGTGGCGGTGGGGCCGCCTTGCCGGTCTCGAAAATAAATAGATCGTTCGCACGCCGAATAAAAATTTTCTTTCGGTCCTGCGTCAAACGGTAAGTGCGAATTTCATCAAAGAACAAATCTAGTGTTGCGGGCACAACGGTTGGTGATTCAATCGCCACTGAGCGCAATGACTGTTTGCCGTCCACAGTCGATTCAGTCACCACTAAATAGAGTCGCTTGCCGTCTGTGGAAAGTAAGCTGTAGTTACCTGCTGCAACCGGCACTTCATACAATCGCTCTGCAACGCCATTCAATACTAGAGGGCTGATTTTCACGGCAACATCAGTCTGAATATTCTGCGAGGCAACCTCGCCAGAAGCCGCGCCAGTGCTAGAGATTGGCTGGTTGTCTGCGGATTTTTTTAACTTTTCATCAGGCTTTGTATCTTGTTTTTTTTCCGGCGGCTGCAATTCATCTTTTGGCAAAAACGGCCAGCGTGCTTGCGGATCCAGTGCCAACGCATAGATTTTCGTTTGCCGATCAAAAAACGGTTCAGGGTTGCGTTGTCCCCATGGGCTGGTCACCAATGATTGCAGATTGCGCTTGGATAAAAAATACAGCCATTTTCCATCCGGGCTAAAAGCGGCATCGCGGGCGTCATAACGGTCGCTGGTAATTTGTGTGCGCTGACCGGTCGCAATCTCGATGAGATACATCGCTTCGAAAAAATTGTCACCGCTTTTGCTGAACGCAATCCAGCGGCTATCAGGCGACCACACGATGGTTTCGTATTCATCATTGGAGCTGCGATCAATTTGACGGTCCTCGCCACTAACCAAATTAAGCAGGAACAGTCGGCGATCTTTGTCGGCATGCGCAACCCATTTGCCATCCGGGGACGGCGAAGCGCGCTGCCTCAATATCGTCGCATTTTTAGTCAACTGCTTTCCCGGCCCCACCCCATTGGCCGAATAGCGCCATAGTTCGACTTCGCCTGAAGTATCGGCAAAAGCGTAGATCGATTTACCGTCTGGCGCAAACATCGCATCGCGGGCGCGCAATTCGCTTTCACGCGTTATTTCAATTCGACGACCGGCACCCACAGGGGCTATAAAAACCTGACCACGTGCGGTGATAGCCACTCGATCTCCATTGGGCGACGCCTCAATTTGGCTCACAAAATCCCATGGCGTCTTGACCCAGCGGGTACGGGTGTGCTCAAAATCAGACTGTAGCGTGATGCTGAGTTTTTTATCCGCACGGCTAGCCGTATCGAACACATAAATATCGGCACCGCGCTGATAGGCAATAGTCTTGCCATCGGCAGCAATTGATGCGCCACGAATATCAAACTCCTGATACTTTGTGTGCTGGGCAAGATCACCCCCATTGGCATCCATCGACCATAAATTAAAACTACCCTCGCGATCGGAAAGAAAATACAGGCGGCCGTTCCCGCACATGGGCTGACGGCTGGTGCCTTTATAGTCACCGGTTAAAAGTATCGCTTCAGAATGGTTTTCAGTTTTTTTTTCGGTTTTATGATTGGCACCTGCTTCGAATTTCCATATCTGTTGTACCAGCCCGCCTTGATAACGCTTCACGTTGTCTGAATTTAGCGGCTGGCGGGTAAAATACAGCGGGCTGCCGTCTTGGCGATTATTGCCGCTTGAATAATTGCGCAGGAAGCAACCTTCGCCCGCTTCAGCGAGCGGAATTGGCAAGCTCATACGAGTATTTACATCAACCGTGTACAGCCGCATCATCGGTTTGCCGGAGTAGCGTGCAGTGGCGTAAATTACTTTGCCGTCCGGCGTCCATCCCTGCACGCGGGCCGTATCGCCTTCAAACGTAAGGCGTGTCGGCTGGCCGCCAGAAATAGGCATGACATAGACCTCCGCCGGGCCTTCATAACGTCCGGTGAAGGCAACCCATTTCCCATCCGGCGAAATAGCGGGGTTTGATTCTTCCGATGGATGCGTAGTCAACCGTTGCGCGACACCGCCCGCGATATTGGCCCGCCACAAATCACCTTCAGCGACAAATACCAGCGTATCGCCTGAAACCGCTGGTTGGCGAAAGTAACCCAATTCTGCATACGCACTGGCAGACATGACCAACGCGGTATATAGACCTAGGAAAAGGCTCATAAAAATCATTCGGTAAACATGCTTCATCAAAATTCCCTCACTGAATATTTTCGGGCATCGTCCATAAGACATTTTTTGAACAAGCGTGACTGTAGCAGTTTGCGGCCATGCAGATAAGCCTGCTGCATCGTCCGACTTTACTTGTCGAAGCCTCCCGGCATGATGGAATTCTGTTATCTTCTGGCGATGACCCCTGATGCTGTTGACCTCTCACAAATCAAGCGCGCGCTTGTCGTCAAGCTTCGCCATCACGGTGATGTTTTGCTAACCTCTCCCGTTTTTCAGGTTCTGAAAAACCATGCTCCCCATATTGAGGTGGATGCGCTGGTTTATCACGACACCCGCGAAATGTTAACCGAGCACCCCGCCGTTTCCGAAGTCTTCACCATAGATCGGGATTGGAAAAATCTCAATCCATTCGCGCAAGGCTCACATGAATGGGCATTGCTGCGCGCGCTACGCATGCGACGCTATGATTTAGTATTGCATCTGACCGAGCATCCACGCGGGGCATGGCTCACGCGTTTACTAAAGCCCAAATATTCGGTTGCACAACGAGCCATGGGCATCAATGAAGGACGTGATTCGCGTTGGTGGAAATCGAGCTTTACGCATACATATCCCACCCCGCGTGCTACTTTTCGGCACACCGTAGAAAGCAATCTGGATGCGCTTCGCCGGATCGGCGTACAACCTGTCACAGCTGAAAAACAGTTGGTATTAGTACCCGGCAAGGCCGCAAATGAAAAAGTCATGGGGCTGTTGGCTGCTCAGGGGGTCGAGCCGAAACGCTTCATTCATATTCACCCGACTTCCCGATGGTTCTTCAAGACCTGGCCTGCTGAAAAATTTGCCGCTCTAATTTTAGAGTTGGGCCGAGCGGGCTTGAAAGTCGTGCTCACGGCGGCGCCGACTGCGGATGAGCGCGCCATGATTGCTGCCATCAAAACCGAACTGAAAGCCCCCGTGGTGGATTTAACCGGCGCTCTGTCTCTAAAAGAATTGGCTGCGTTGACCGGTCAGGCACGTGCCTTTGTCGGAGTTGATTCCGCACCGATGCATATGGCTGCCGCCATGCAAACCCCAACGGTAGCCTTGTTTGGGCCGTCTGGCGAAGCGCACTGGGGGCCGTGGGGAGTGGTGCACCGCATTGTCGCTTCGCAGAATCCGCGCCATACCTGTCGCCCTTGTGGCAACGATGGCTGCGGCGGCTCGAAAGTCAGTGAATGTTTGACCGAGCTGCCGGTCTCGCAAGTGCTGGCAGCGCTCAATGAATTGCTGGCCACTGAAGCCGGTCATTAAGCTCACTTCATGAAACTCGCCCTGATTCGTGCCAAATATAATCCGTTTGGCGGTGCGGAACGTTTTTTAAATGACGCGGTGGCGGCGTTAGCCAGCAGCGATCTTGAGATAGCCCCGACTTTGTTTACACGTGAATGGCCGGCTCAGTCTGAAACCTTGCTCGCGCACCGCATTATCAACCCGCGTTATGCAACCTCGCACGGGCGTGATCGCGGCTTTGCACAAGCTGTATGTAGTGCATTGGCCGAAGATTCATTTGACTTGGTGCAATCTTATGAGCGTTTGTCTTGCTGCGATATTTATCATGCAGTTGATGGCGTGCACGCCGAATGGCTACGACAACGTCGCCGTATTTCAGGCAGAATCCGATCCTTCGGGGTGGCGTTAAATCCGCGCCATCGCTACGTGCTGGCTGCTGAACGGGCGATGTTTACCTCACCTCGTTTCAGAGCGGCCATCTGCATTTCCGGGATGGTAAAAAATGACATCCTGCGCCACTTTAATATTGATCCTGCCCGGCTGCACGTCATTTATAGTGGCGTGGACACCACAAAATTTTCGCCCGCGCTACGCACTGAATTTCGCGATGCGACCCGATCAAAATTAGCCATTCCACTGGATGCGGCGGTTGTTTTATTTGTCGGCTCAGGCTTTGAGCGCAAAGGGCTGGCCACTTTTTTACGCGCTCTAGCCGCGTCAAAAAAACATTATGGCATCGTGGTGGGTAAAGATAAAAACAACGCTCGTTTTCTGGACATGGCCCAAAAATTGGGCTTACGGAATCGGGTGAGCTTCATTGGTGGCGTGTCCGATACGCGTCCCTATTACGCTGCCAGCGATGTCTTTGTGTTGCCCACATTATACGAACCGTTTGGCCTGGTGTGTCTTGAAGCGATGGCGTGTGGCATACCTGTGATTACGAGCACTTCAGCTGGTGCTGCCGAGCTGATTCAGGCGGGCGTGAATGGCTATGTCTGTGATGCGCTGGATGTTACGGCGATTCATCAAGCCATTCAGCAGGTCACGGCGGTCGGCGATCAGAGCAAGATGAATATTGCGGCCCGCAATACGGCGCTTAAATTTTCACCGCAGATAATGTCGGCGCAATATGTTGCGCTTTATCGTCAACTACTGAAAATCTAGCAGCCTGTCGGACTTAAAGAGTCGATGCGAAAAATGAGTCGGACCAAGGCATATTTTTCCGATTTTAAAACCAATGGTTGTTGCCTTGCCGCGGGAAAGCGGAAAAATATGCAGCGTTCAGATCATTTTGCAGCCGATTCTCTTTAAGTCCGACAGGCTGCTAGGCGGCAAGCAATTTACCTGCGGGTTTATCCGCCTCATAAATGCCTTAAGCTGTATCAACAAAAACATTGCCCGCCCCCCGGAGCTACCCATGAATTTTGCATCACCTCTCAACAGCGGCTCGCAACGGCGGCTGATCAAAATGCTCGCTTCAGTCTGCGCACTCTCATTGGCGGTGATGGCTTTCGGGGCAGAGGCCAAAACGCTGCGCTGGGCCAGCAAGGGCGATGTATTTACGATGGATCCGCATTCGCAAAACAATGGCCTCACCAACGATATGTCTGACCATATTTACGAGCCTCTGGTGACGCGCGGCAAGACCATGGCGGTTGAAGCGGCGCTGGCGACGGCCTGGACGCAGATTAACCCCACCACGATGCGCTTCAAATTGCGCGACAACGTCGTTTTCCACGATGGCGCGGCATTCACGGCGGACGATGTGGTTTTTTCCATTGGTCGCGCGCTCGAAAAAACCTCGGATTTTTCAGCCTACATGCAGGGCATTAAAGAAGCGCGGAAAATCGACGCGCTCACGGTCGATATCATCACCGATGGCCCCACACCGACGCTGCTTGATCAATTGACCGAGGTACGATTAATGAATAAAGCCTGGGCTCTGAAATTCAAAGTCCAGCGTCCGCAGGACTATAAAAATAAAGAAGAAACCTACACCGCCCGGCATGCGAATGGTACCGGGCCATTTGCCCTGAAAACTCGCGAGCCTGATGTCAAAACAGTGCTGGTTGCTAACCCGCACTGGTGGGGCAAACTTGATCCTTCCATTACCGAAGTGGTGTACACCCCGATTAAATCAGACGCTACCCGAATCGCCGCGCTGATTTCAGGCGAAATCGATTTGGTACTGGATCCGCCCGTGCAAGACCTTACAAAATTAAAAGAAAACAAGGCGATCAAAATTCTGGAAGGCAATGAAAACCGCACTATTTTTCTGAATGTAGATCAGGGGCGCGACGAATTGCTCTACGGCACTAAAGGAAAAAACCCCTTTAAAGATCTGCGGGTAAGACAGGCCATGCTGCTGGCCATTGATGTGAATGCCATCAACAAAACGGTGATGCGTGGCTTATCGCTGCCCACCATGTCTCTGATCGCGCCGCAAATTCGCGGCTATACCAAAGATATTGAACAACGTCCTGCGCCAGATTTGGCGAAAGCAAAACAACTCATGACGGCAGCGGGCTTTGCAAATGGCTTTGATGTCACTTTTGATTGCCCGAATGATCGATATATTAATGATATTCAAATTTGCACCGCGATTACCGGCATGCTCGCCAAGATCGACATCCGTGCAAAATTAAACGCGATGCCGGTGACGCTTTATTTGCCGAAGCTGCAAAAAGGTGACACCAGTATGTATCTGCTAGGCTGGGGAGTACCTACTTTTGATGCGCTGTATACCCTGCAATCCATTCTGCGCACCCACACCAACGGTAGCGATGGCAACTGGAATTTTTCTGGATATTCCAATCCAAAAGTAGATGCGATCATTGAAAAACTTAAAACAGAAACCAATTTTCGCAAGCGCGCAGAGTTCACCCGGGAAGCTTTATTGCTGGATCAGGCAGATGTCGGCCATATACCGCTGCATCATCAAGTGATCCCGTGGGCCATGCGCAGCAACATTACGGTCGTTCACCGCGCTGATAATCGCATGCATGCCAAATGGGCGATTATAGGTGGCGTCTGATGATGGGCTTGCTACTATGTCGCCGGCAGTAATAGCAATTTTTATGCTCACGGCCATTTTTTTGGCCTCGATTTTTGGACAACACAGATATAGGTGCAGCGATGATTAATTTCAGGAAACCATTTTCAGCTTCAGTTTTATTGGCCACCCTGCTTCTCTCAACTGTTGCCGCTGTTGCAACCGCTGCCGCGCCCACCAGCACCAAAACACTTCGTTATGCCAGTCAGGATGATCCACAAACACTGGATCCGCATTCAGCCAATCTGACGCCCACCAATCGCGTCATCTCGCAGGTTTATGAATCGCTGGTAGCACGTGATAAAGATTTCAAAATTATTCCCGGTCTGGCGTTGTGGTGGAGCAATCCCGACGCCAAAACCTGGCGTTTCAAGCTGCGTCCGAATGTAAAATTTCATGATGGCTCACCTTTCACGGCTGATGATGTGGTGTTTTCGCTAGAGCGTACGCTGCATCCGCTGTCACAATTAAAATCTTCCGTGCAGGGCGTGGCAAGTGCCAGGAAAATTGATGACATGACCGTCGATTTTGTGATGAAAGAACCCAACCCGGTACTTCTGAATCATCTTTACCAGTTCCGCATCATGTCGAAAATCTGGGCGAGCAAAAACAACGCGCTGACGCCGCAAAATTACAAATCAAATGAGGATACTTTTGCCTCACGCAACACCAATGGCACCGGGCCATTTAGCGTAAAACTGCGCCAGCCTGATGTAAAAACTGTGCTGGTTGCCAATGCCGACTGGTGGAACAATGCCAGTAAAGAAAAGGGCAATGTTACGCAGGTTGAAATGCTGCCCATTAAATCAAACGCAACGCGCATGGCCGCATTACTGTCAGGCGAAATTGATTTCGTGCTTGATCCGCCGCAGCAGGATGTGGCCCGTTTGAAAGCGGATCCGAATATCCGGATTGCGGAAGGTAATGAAGCACGCATTCAATATTTTGCATTCGATCAATTCCGCGATGAGTTGTTATATAGCAGCGTCAAAGGCAAAAATCCACTCAAAGATTTACGGGTTCGCCAGGCGATGGCGTATGCCATTGATGTTAATGCGATCCGCCAAGTGGTGATGCGTGGCCTGGCAACACCCACCGGTAGCATCGTGCCGCCCGGCACTCAGGGTTACAGCAAAGAAGCAGACAAGCGCCTGCCGTTTGATCGTGAAAAAGCCAAGGCCCTATTGACTGAAGCGGGCTATGCGATGGGCTTTTCAATTACGCTAGACTGCGGCGCCAACCAGCCGCCCGCCGATATTTGCCAGGCGGTGGCGGCCATGCTGACGCAAATCGGGATTCGCACCACACCGAATATCGTGCCGCTTGCCAACTATTTTTCCAAGCTTCAGAAGTTTGATACCAGCTTTTATTTACTGAGCTGGGGTGCAACCACGTTTGATTCATTTTATACGCTGCAGGCACTTCTGAACACCAATTCAGGTGAGCAATCATCTAATGGCGATTCTAATTATGGCCGTTATTCCAATCCCAAAATGGATGAGCTCATCGGTAAAATAAAATCCGAGTTCGACATGAAAAAGCGCGATGGCTGGATCCGCGAAGCATTGCTGCTGAACCAGCGTGACATTGCCACACTTCCGCTGCATCAACCTGTGATACCGTGGGCCATGCGTAAAAATATCGAGGCTAATTTCGCGCCGAATAACATCGCGTATTTTTTTCGGTTCAAAATTAATTAAATCCCGCGCGGCACAATTACTTAAATAAACGCGACCAAATCAACGCCGCCTCACTTTCACTCACTTTCATTCACCTATACCCCACTATCGCCTATGCTCGCCTTCGCTATTCGTCGTTTGTTACAAAGTGTTCTTGTGATGCTGGCGGTTGGCTTTATCGCATTTTCGCTATTTAATTTCACGGGTGACCCGGTCGCTTTAATGCTGCCGCCCGAAGCAACTCAGGCTGATCGCGATGAGGTGCGCAAATCGCTGGGCCTGGATGAGCCGTCCTATGTGCAGTTTGCGATATTCGTCAAAAACGGATTGCAGGGTAATTTTGGTATTTCGCTGCGCCTCGGTCGCCCGGTATCGCAACTGCTGATAGAACGCCTGCCTGCCACGCTGGAGCTGGCCATGACCGCTGCGCTGCTGGGGCTGTTGATTGGTATTCCGATGGGTATATTTACCGCGCTAAAGCGCGATAGCTGGACCTCCAAAGTATTTCTCACCGGCTCGCTGATCGGTGTATCGCTGCCTAATTTTTTGATCGGTATTTTTTTGATCCTGATCTTTGCGGTCTGGCTCGGGTGGCTGCCCTCATTCGGGCGCGGGGATGTGACCCAAATCGGTTATTGGTCTACTGGCTTTTTAACGCAGTCAGGCTTGAAGGCGCTGGTATTGCCGGCGATTACACTGGGCTTTTATCCGGTCACGTTGATCATGCGGCTGGTGCGTGCGGAAATGCTGGAAGTGCTGCGCACCGACTATATCAAATTTGCCCGCGCTCGCGGCCTGACCAACCATGCGGTGCATTTTGGCCACGCACTCAAAAACACCTTGGTGCCGGTCATCACTATTACCGGCTTGCAGCTTGGTGGCTTGATCGCTTTTGCGATTATTACCGAAACCGTATTTCAGTGGCCCGGCATGGGCCTGCTGTTTATTCAGGCCGTTCAATTTGCCGATATACCGGTGATGGCGGCTTATCTGTGTTTAATCGGTTTCATTTTTGTGAGCATTAATTTGATGGTTGATATGCTTTACTACGTGGTTGATCCACGCCTGCGTGTTGACCGCGCTACGTCGGAAGGCCACTGATATGGTCGATTTAATGCGCCGCTTTTTTGATGGCGATGTCTGGCATAGCTTCAAACGCAATCCGCTGGTGATCGTGGCGACGGTGGCAGCACTGATTTGCCTGCTCGCCGCCGCATTTGCGCCTTGGATTGCGCCACACAATCCGTTTGATCTCAAGACGCTCAATCTGCTGGACGCGTTTTCACCCCCCGCCTGGACAGCGGCCGGCAAATCAGAATTTCTGCTGGGCACGGATGATCAAGGTCGCGATGTGCTTTCAACCATCATGCATGGTTCGCGGGTATCGTTGGTGGTCGGGATCTGCGCGGTATTTTTGTCGATGGTGATCGGTATTACGTTAGGGCTCATCAGCGGCTATGTAGGCGGCGCTCTGGATGCTTTTATCATGCGGGTAGCCGATATTCAATTATCGTTTCCGGCGATTTTGATTGCGCTGCTCATTGATGGGGTGGCGCGTGCGGTCATTGCCAAAGAGAATCATGACCAAGTGGCAGTCTATGTGCTGATCTTCGCCATCGCCGCATCCGGCTGGGTGCAATACGCGCGTACCGTGCGCGGCTCTACGCTCGTGGAACGCAACAAGGAATATGTACAAGCCGCCCGCGTGATTGGCCGGCGTTCGCTGGCGATCATGTTCTCGCACGTATTGCCTAATGTGATGGGGCCGGTGATGGTGCTGGCGACGCTGCATGTGGGTACGGCGATCATTACTGAAGCGACCCTGTCTTTCCTTGGCGTGGGCGTCCCACCGACCCAGCCATCACTGGGCACCCTGATTCGTGTCGGTAATGATTTCCTGTTTTCGGGCGAATGGTGGATTACCGTTTTCCCCGGATTGGCGCTGGTCATTTTGGTGCTGTCTATTAACATCATTGGGGATTGGCTGCGTGATGCGCTCAATCCTAAACTTCGTTAAGCAGATATCACCATGACCACACCTTCAGTACCGTTACTGCAAGTTAAAAATCTGCGCATCGAATTCCCCACCCGTCGCGGCATTCTGGTAGCGGTGGACGATATTAGTTTTGATATCGCCGCGGGCGAAGTACTCGGCGTGGTCGGCGAATCCGGCGCGGGCAAATCGCTCACCGGTGCGGCCGTCATTGGTTTACTGGAACCGCCAGGGCGAATCGCGGGCGGCGAAATTATTTTCAACGGCAAGCGCATCGATAATTTGGGGTTTGAAGACATTCGTAAGATTCGTGGCCGCGAAATCGGCGCAATTTTTCAGGATCCGCTCACCTCATTAAATCCGCTTTACACCATTGGTCGGCAACTCACCGAAACCATCGAGACCCATCTCGCGCTGACGCACACCCAGGCGCGCGCCAGAGCCATTGAGTTGCTGGAAGAAGTGGGCATTCCAGCGGCCGATAAACGGATCGATCATTACCCGCACCAGTTCTCCGGCGGCATGCGCCAGCGTGTGGTGATCTCGTTAGCCTTGGCAGCAAATCCTAAACTCATTATTGCGGATGAACCGACCACGGCACTCGATGTTTCAATCCAGGCGCAAATTATTACGCTGCTTAAAAAGCTCGGTCGCGAACACGGTACCGCGGTCATGCTCATCACCCACGATATGGGCGTGATTGCCGAAACCGCTGATCGGGTCGCGGTAATGTACGCCGGCCGTATCGCCGAAATTGGCCCGGTCGCCGAGGTGATTCATCATCCGCAACATCCTTATACGATCGGTCTCATGGGCGCGATTCCGAACGTGGGCGATAACCATGAACGTCTTTCGCAAATTGACGGCTCGATGCCACGCCTGACCGCGATTCCTGCCGGCTGCGCATTTAACCCACGCTGTACCCGCGTCAACGATGTAGCAAACCATCGCTGCACGATCGAGCGTCCGAGCTTATTGCCTGCGGGTAAAACTATGGCGGCCTGCTGGTTGCATGATCGCCTGGGCCAGCAATCTAATGCTGTTAATCAGCACACGGTGACCGTATGAGTCCCGCAAAAATCCTGCTCGAAGTATGCGATGTGGCCAAAGAGTTTGATGTCTCAAGGCCATGGCTTAACCGCGTGCTGGAAGGTCAGGACAAACAAATTCTCAAGGCCGTTGACGGCGTGAGCTTCACCATCAATCGTGGTGAGACGCTGGCGCTGGTCGGCGAATCCGGCTGCGGAAAATCAACGGTGGCGCGTCTGGTGTGCGGTCTTTATACCCCCTCCCGCGGCTCAATCGTGTTTGATGGTGTTGATATGGCCAAGGTTGCCAGCGACGAGCTGCGTGGCCTGCGTAAACGCTTTCAAATGATTTTTCAGGACCCGTATGCGAGCTTGAATCCACGCTGGCGCGTTGGCAAAATTATTGCAGAACCGATCGTCTCGCACGGGCTTGCCACGACGCGTGCTGAGCTTAAAGCACGGGTGGGCCAATTACTGACGCAGGTAGGCTTGTCGCCGCTCGATGCCGATAAATTTCCGCATGAATTTTCCGGCGGGCAGCGTCAGCGCATCTCGATTGCGCGCGCCCTCTCGAGCAACCCGGAATTTCTGGTGTGTGATGAACCTACCTCGGCACTGGATGTTTCAGTGCAGGCGCAGATTTTAAATTTGATGAAAGATTTACAGCGCGAATTCGGGCTGACCTATTTATTCATCTCGCATAATCTGGCCGTGGTCTCACATATAGCAACCCGTGTGGGCGTGATGTATCTGGGCCGCTTGGTGGAAATCGCCGATACCCGGCGTATTTTTACGCGTCCACTGCATCCGTATACCCAAATGCTGCAATCGGCCATTCCCGATTTAAAAATGACCGGTAAACAACGCACGCCAGTCGCCGGCGAAGTGCCCAATCCGCTCAACCCGCCAACCGGTTGTGCGTTTCATCCGCGCTGCCCGCATGCGAACGAGCGCTGCAGACGCGAACGGCCCAACATGATCGAACATCCCGAAGGTGGCCAGGTGGCCTGCCACGCTGTTGAAGAAAGACGGATCGATATAAAGATAGCCGCATAAAGTTAGCCACATAGAGTTAGCCGCATAAAATGTAGTGGGCAGCATCGTTAACGGCATCCATAAGCCGCAAGCCCAGAAAAAATAAAGAACCAGCAAAATAAAGAACAAGCGCAGGGAGGTCAATTGAAAGTTTTTTTTGCTATTTGGCTGGACGCCGATACGCTCACCGCGGTCGAGGCCGTTCAATCGCGATTGCTCGATGTCAGCGGCGGGCGACCGATCGTGCCTGAGACTATTCACCTCACGCTTTCGTTTGTGGGCGACATCATGCCTGAACAACTTGCGGAGCTGGTGGCGATCGGGAATCAGATTCGGCAAGCGCCTTTTCAGTTTTGTATCAACAAAATCAGCTGCTCTGAAACCTCAAAGGTCGCGTGGGCCAGTTCAAAACAATCATGTGAGGCGCTGATGAATTTGCAATCGACTCTCGACAGTCTGGTCGTCAAGGCCGGGTTCCCACTTGACCTTAGACCCTTTCGCCCGCACATCACGCTCGTCCGCCATCTTCCGCAGCCATTTACAACCATGTCCACTCAGGATTTCATCTGGCCGATCAACGCGTTCTCGCTGGTAGAGGCGCGCAAAAACAAGAGTGGCGCGCCGTATGAAATACTGCATGTGTGGCCGCTGAAAAATTAAGCCTCCAACGAGGGGCTTATAAAAACCCGCTCCCCCAAAGAGTAAACTCGTTTATCCATGTGGCGTTTGAAGCAAAAATTGCCCGAGAAGCGCTTAAAATGGCGATCTAGCTCAAGCGTCCTACTATTTCTTTTGTTCAGGCAGAGCGACACCGGCGGGCTCAATCTTTAACTTGAGTTGTTCAAGCCAGGCCGTCCAATCAATGGGGCCATCATCAAATCGTTTTTTCAGATTCTTTAATACGTTTGGCCATGCTTTCGAAAAATAATCGAACGCTTTATCCCACTCGCCGCCCTCGCCCCAGCCGATATGATGAATCGACACATCCGTTAACGCATCGCCGCGCGCGGTCAGACGCACAATCACTACGGTGCGCTGCTTACGCGCTTCCGGCAATGAGGGTGGTGCATTCCAGGTAAACGACAGCATTTTTTTATCCTGAAAGCCGATGATGCGCATCTCATCAGCGCCTTTCATACCGGGAGCCGCAAGCGGGTTGATATAAATCTGGAAGGGGCCATCGACACGCAGCTCGACTTTGGCATCGGGTGCAAAAAAGGTTTTAATGCCGTCGCTGGTTGTCCAAGCATTCCAGACTTCATCCACACTTGCTTTGACGGTGATGCTGTCATGAATGGCCCGCTCGGGCGCGGGCGGCGGCTGGCTACAGGCCGCCAAAAAAACTGTTGCCATCCAAAAAATAAACAAACGAATTTTTATCATGAATGACTTCACAGCAGAACGCGCGCGATCCGCTCAACGGCTTCCTGCAGACGCGCAATAGGGTTAGTGTAGGCGATACGAATATAGCGCTCGGGATGGTTCAGGCCGAAATCCTTGCCGGGTGTAATTGCGACATGCGCTTCCTGCAGAATGCGCCGCGACAACGCAAAACTGTCATCGGCTATTTTTGAACAGTCGGCATAAATATAGAACGAACCTTCAGGCTCAACCTCAATTACAAAGCCCAACTTGCGCAGCGCTGGCATTAAAAAGTCACGTCGCGCCTGAAATTCGCGACGACGCGATTCCAAAATGGCGATGGTTTCCGGCAGAAACGCGGCCAGCGCTGCGTGCTGCGCCGGTGCAGACGGTGAAATAAATAAATTCTGCGCGAGCTTCTCAACCTCACGCACATACGCTGGCGGCACTACCACCCAACCCAGACGCCAGCCGGTCATCTGAAAATATTTGCTGAAGCTGTTAATCACAAATAAATTATGCGACGCTTCTTCTGCACATGAAAGTGCAGTCGATGGCTCGACGCCATAAGTGAGGCCCTGATAAATTTCATCCACGATTAGCGTACCGCCGCGCGCCGTAACCGCGGCATGAATAGCCTGAAGCGCAGCCGGGTGCACCAGCGTTCCCGTTGGGTTGGATGGCGTGGCCACCAGTGCGGCCACACTGCGCGGGCCCCAGTGTGCTTCGATATGTTGGGCCGTCAATTGAAAACCATCACTCGCGCCTGCCAGAATAGTTTTCGGCACGCCTTCCATCGCGCGCACAAAGTGGCGGTTACAAGGGTAGCCGGGGTCAGCCATCAATACCTCGTCGCCCTGATTGAGCAGCACGCCCATCGTCAGCAATAGCGCGGCGCTGGAACCTGCGGTCACGATGATGCGACTCGCGTCAACGCTAGCACCATATTGGCTGCGATAAAATTCCGCGATCGCTTCGCGTAACTGCGGCAACCCCAGCGCCGAAGTATAGAACATGGATTTTTCGTTGAGCGCACGAATGGCGGCATCAATAATCGGCTGCGGGGTAGTGAAATCCGGCTCGCCAATTTCCATGTGGATAACATCATGGCCTTCTCGCTCCAGCGCGCGCGCCGCGGTTTGAATTTCCATCACCTCGAACGGCGCGATGTGAGACATACGGACGGCCAGGCGGTCAGCCACGCGGTGCTTTTTTTGCGGCGTTGGCTCTATTGTTGAGTCCATCGCTGGTTGCATACTAAATGGTGCGTTCATGATTGCATTTCATCCCAGACTTTACCGACGCGCTTCACGCTCACCGGATAGGGCGTACGCAGCTCCTGCGCAAACAGACTGACACGCAGCTCTTCAATTAACCAGCGATAGTCGCGAATAGCAGGCTCCAGCTGATGCTTCACACCCAGCCAATTTTGCCATAGCGGGCGAATCGATTTGTACTGTTCCAGATCGCGCTCCATCGCGCCTATCCTGGCTTTGTTGATGCGCATCGCAATGGCTTTCAGATAACGCGGGTAATGCAGCAATTGGGTGCCACGGGTTTCGCGCAAAAATTCTTTGCTGAACAAATGCTGCAATTGATCTTCTACATCGGGCCCGATATGCTCCCACCCCTTGACGTAGCGCTCGCCGAGCAACTTCCTGATATCGGCCACCAGCGCCAACGATTCATCGATAGCTGCGCTGATTAATTGCGTATTTGCAATCACTTTTGATTTCATCGCGTCGCGGGTGCTGGCAAACAGAACCGCATCGCGAATCATCGGCTTGTCCGCGTTTGCAAACCCGTTTGCCATGCCCTCAGCAGTATCCACAAACGTCATCGCAAAAGCGGCATAAACCACTTCAGTTTTTAACGCGTCCTGCGCGTGGTTTTTTGCTGCCGGGAAAAAATTCGCATATTGAAACGCGGCCACCGGCGAGACCTTGATGGCGCGCTCGGCAAACTTAGCCTGTTCAGCCAGTTCCAGCATGAACAGCCGGATCAAGCCGCGCCGGTGGTTGAGTTTTGCCAACAGCGGCTCATCCAGAATACGAATCGCCACATCGACCTCATGATCCATCAGCGCCGGATAGCCGTCATATCGAATATGGGCTTTTTCAAAATTAATCGTCTCGGCAATTTCGCCAATGTCGGGCGGCCAGCGGGTCAGGCCATCCTGCTCCATTCGGTTGCTGTGGAGAGTAGAAAATACGGTACGCGATGCATCCGCAAATTGCGTCTTGAGTGCACCAAAATCACGCGACATGGCCAGCTCTTTACCATCGGCATCCACAATCCGGAAGTTCATATTGAGATGTGGTGCAATGCGCGATAAATCCCATGCATCTTTCGGCGGCTCAATATTTCGGGCCCGCTTGAGAAACCCGGTGATGGCGTCCGTCAGCGGGGCTTCGGCAGCCGACAAATCGCGCATATCATCATTGTTCATGATGTGCTCAATGAATTCACTCACCGTATCCGGCACCGGCACCAAAGGACTGCGCAGACGCTGCGGCAGGGTCTTGATCACCGCGGCCACTTTCTCGCGCAGCATGCCCATCACCAGCCATTCAAAGCGCGCGGGTGGCACCTGATTTAGCACGGCAACCGGCAAGGTGATGGTCACACCATCCATCAGGTGCGTAGGCTCGAATCGGTAGGTTAGCGGATACGTCGCACCGCGCGTCTTGAGCAGCTTCGGGAAAAGATCGAAGGTAATTTCGGACGCCATGCGGCGCATTAACTGCTCGCGCGAGAATTCCAGCACCTTCGGATTATTGCGTTCGGCCTCATTGCGCCAGCGCTCAAAGCCCGCCATGTTGACGATATCTGCCGGCATAATCGCGTCATACAGCGCGACCATTTCCTCTTCATCAATCAACACATCCTGACGGCGCGCTTTGGATTCGATGTCTTCAATTTCGCCGACGAGCTGTAAATTGTGGCGCAGAAATTTGCCCTGCGTATCGACCTCACCCGCGACCAGACCCTGGCGAATAAAAATTTCGCGCGATTCAATCGGTTTGATCGCGCCGTAGTGAACGCGGCGGCGCGGGTTCACCACCAGACCATAAAGTGCCACCTGCTCGAACGCCACAACCTGCCCGCTTTTACGTTCCCAATGCGGATCAAAATGGGTGCGCGTCACCAGATGTGCGGCGAGTTGCTCGATCCATTCCGGCTCAATACTCGCCACCGTACGGGCGTATACGCGTGAGGTTTCGGTCAATTCAGCGGCCATCACCCATTTCATGCGCGTCGCTTTTTGGCCCGCGTGCTGCTGCGCCGCACGTGGCAATTGAAATTTGAGCGCGCGCGTACCCAGATAATGATCGCCTTCCAGTGCCTTGGTGCCAATGTTGGCCAAGAGGCCCGTCAGCAAGGCGCGATGCACATTTTCAAAACGTGCGGGTGTCTCGTTCAACAGCAGCCCTAGTGAAGTCACCATTTCTGATAATTGCGAATGCACATCGCGCCACTCCCGCATGCGCAGCGGCGAGAGAAAATTTTCGATCAGCATTTGATCAAATTTTCGGTTGGATTTTTTATGCTTGAGCGCCTCTTCGTAGAACGCCCACATTTTCACAAACGATAAAAATTCTGACTGCGAATCCGCAAATTTTTCGTGCGCCAGTTGTGATTCCTGCTGCTTGTCGTGCGGACGATTACGCGGGTCCTGCACCGATAGCGCTGCGGCAATAATCAGCACCTCGGTCAAGGCGGATTCTTTGGCCGCGGCGACCAGCATTCGCGCCAGCGCCGGGTCAACCGGAAATTTTGCCAGCGTGGCCCCGAGTGGCGTCAGCGCTTTGGACTCATCGACTGCGCCCAGCTCAAACAACTGCCGATAGCCGTCTTCGATCATGCGCGATGAAGGCGGCTCGATAAAAGGAAAATCAACAATATCACCCAGGTCAAGTGCCTTCATGCGCAAAATAACCGCCGCCAGTGAGGTGCGTAAAATTTCCGGCGTGGTGAAGGCCGGCCGCGCATCATGATCTTCCTCGCTGTACAGACGGATCGCGATGCCGTCCGCCACCCGCCCGCAGCGGCCCGCTCGTTGTTGGGCTGAGGCTTGTGAAATCGGCTCAATCAGGAGCTGATTAATTTTTGAGCGCGGCGAATAGCGATTGATACGGGCGAGGCCCGCATCAATCACGTAGCGAATACCCGGCACCGTGAGCGAGGTTTCGGCCACATTGGTCGCAAGCACAATACGGCGTCGACCGCTGAGCTGAAACACCCGATCCTGCTCAGCATTCGACAGGCGTGAATAGAGCGGCAAAATTTCCAGGTGGGACGAATTTTGCAATCTTGCTCCAGCACCAGGCGCATTCACCGTGTGCTTGCGCAATGCTTCTGCACAATCACGAATCTCGCGCTCGCCCGGCAGAAAAATCAAGACATCGCCTTGATGCGATTCGGCCAACAGCTCATCCACCGCACGCACCACGGCGTCTTCGATATCCACGGCGTCTTCCGCCTCGTCCAAAAAATGTTCGGGACGATAACGAACCTCAACCGGAAAGGTGCGGCCAGACACCTCGATAATAGGTGCCAGCACGGCATCAATGTCTGAGCCGGTGGCGAAGTGCTGCGCAAATTTTTGCGGATCAATCGTAGCCGAAGTGATGATGACTTTTAAATCAGGCCTGCGCACCGTCAAGCGCTTCACATAGCCGAGCAGAAAATCAATATTCAATGAGCGCTCGTGCGCCTCATCAATAATCAGCGTGTCGTATTTTCGGAGCGACGCATCGCTATGGGTCTCGGCGAGCAAAATACCGTCGGTCATCACCTTCACAAAGGTTGAATCATCAGTGCGGTCATTGAAGCGAATTTTATACGCCACCGTGTGGCCACCGGTCTGCTTCAATTCCTGCGCGAGCCGCGTGGCCAGACTCCGTGCTGCGATCCGTCGCGGCTGGGTGCAACCAATCATGCCGTTCATGCCACGGCCCAGCTCCAGACAAATTTTAGGTAGCTGCGTGGTTTTGCCGGAACCGGTTTCGCCGCACAAAATCACTACCTGGTGCTGACGTATCAAGGCTGCGATTTCGTGACGACGCGCAGCGATAGGCAAGGCATCATCAAACACCGGCCCGGTTGGCCCCAGGATCAAGGCGTGGCGCGCCTTTCGGGCCTGATACCGTGCCTGCGCTGCGACTAAATCAGCCGCAAATTTTTGCTCAAGCTGATCATGCGGCTTGCCCTGCTTAATAAAATCACGGCGTTTGCGATCCAGCGTAATGAGCCTGCCGCGATCAATGAGCAGGAGATCATCAGGGATAGGATGCACGTGCGGGTTCGCGGGCAGATTTGCGTTTGCAAGAGTTGGCGCAGGAGTTGGCACAGGCGTTGGCACAGCAGTTGGCACAGCAGTTGGCACAGATGCAGCCGAAGAAATGACAGGAGATAATGGGGCAGATGACATAGAGGACGCATTTTACGCGCGGCGCGCCGGTGCTGCGCATATTGATGCGGGGGTTGAATACGAATTTCTGACGGGATCAAGCCTTTATTATTATCCCGGCAGGTCACGCGGCGAAGTTACGTGACCTCGCCATCATCGGGTGCTAGCCATCAATTTTGATGCCTTCAACCTCGAACACCCGTTTCACCGTGGGCCGTGACGCGACCCGCAGCGCGTGTTTGGTCCAATGGGGGAATTGGGTTTTCATGTCAAGACTGAGGCGATAGCCCCATCGATAGAACACCAGCAGATAGGGATCACACACGGTGTATTGCCCGCCCATGGCGAAGGTTTTTCCGGTGAGCATTTTCTCTATTTCGGCGAAGTATTTCAGTAGTGTGATCAGGCTTTGCGCTTTGACTGTTTCTTTAGCGGCGGCATCGGCGGTGTAGCGTTCAGGGCGGGCGATGCCGGCGAAAGTGATGTGCACGCTGGAGGACAGCCAGGACATCAACGACAGCGCTTCGGCCTGCTTCCAGGTTTCTTTGGGCCACAGCCCGCGGCTTAAATAACCGCCGCCCAGATAGGTCAGGATCGCGACATTCTCGGTGAGCAGCTTGCCGTCCACCATTAACGCGGGCACTCTAGCTTTGGGGTTCACGCGAAGAAAATCAGCTTTAAGTTGTTCACCGTCTTTGAGTGAGACCAATACCGGCTCGAACGCGATGCCAAGCTCTTCGAGCACGATATGCGGGGCTAATGAGCAGGCGCCGGGGGAGTAGTAGAGTTTGATCACGTCGAGCTTCCGGTTGTGGTGCGGTTGATAAGGTAAATAAGCATAAGGCTTCTATAGTCTAGTAATGAGGGACGATGTGTCAAACCGGCTTCCGCCAGAGGCTTGCACTTCCTCATAAAACTGATCGATTTGCGTAGTAATGGGCAGCTTGGCGCCGTTACGTTCGGCTTCGCCGATGACGATCCCCAAATCCTTGCGCATCCAGTCGACAGCGAAGCCGAAATTAAATTCGCGCTTTAACATCGTCTTGCCACGATTCTCCATTTGCCAGGATTGCGCCGCCCCTTTGGAGATCACGTCCAGTACCAAATTGCCATCGAGACCCGCCTTTTCCGCGAAGGCCAGCCCTTCTGATAGCGCCTGCACCAAGCCAGCAATGCAAATCTGGTTGACCATTTTAGTGAGCTGCCCGGCACCCGATGGGCCGAGCAGCGTGGTGGCTTTGGCGTAGGCATCGATCACCGGCTTGGCTAGATCGAAAGCGGCTTGATCGCCACCGCACATAATGGTGAGCTGGCCTTTTTCAGCGCCCATCTGTCCGCCGGAGACTGGGGCATCAATGAATGCGACGCCTTGGGCCATAGCCTGCGCGTAAAGCTTACGGGCAGCATCGGCGGAGGCGGTGGTATGGTCAACAAGCACTGCGCCCTTTTTAATGCCCTTGAGCGCTGCGGCGGCGACCTCCAGCAGGTCTTTATCGTTACCCACACACATCATCACGAAGTCGGCATCAGCGACGGCTTCAGCGGGCGTGGCTTTATAAGTGCCGCCATACTGCGCTACCCAGGCTTTGGCTTTAGCTTCGGTGCGGTTATAAACCGTGACCTCAAAACTCTTGACTTTAAGATGCCCCGCCATCGGGTAACCCATCACGCCCAACCCTAAAAATGCGACTTTCATGACAACTCCTTGCTTCAGATTAAATAATTAAACACTAGCATTGGCGGGAATCTTCAAGGATAAATGCTTCAAAATGCCCTTGGATACTGGAGTTTAGTGGGCAAACATAGGCATTGATCGATTTACCCAATTCGGCGGCGATTCACCTGTAAACACCGCTCGCAGATTGGTTGCCGCCAGCATCGCCATGGCTAACCGGGTGGCGCGGGTGGCGCTGCCGATATGCGGCGTCATCACTAGATTCTTTAATGCCAAAAATTCGGGATTCAGCGCGGGTTCGTTTTCAAATACATCAAGGCCAGCTCCCGCAATACTATTTTGTTTCAGCGCGCGAATCAACGCTGCGTCATCGACCACGCCACCGCGAGCGGTATTGATCAGAATCGCATGGGGTTTCATCAGCGCGATTTCTGGTGCGCCAATTAAATGATGCGTGGCCGCTGAGTACGGCACCATCACCACCACGAAATCACTTTCACGCAGCAACGCTTCCTGCGAACGATAGCTCACGTTTAAGGTGGCCTCAGTCGCGGCATCAAGGCGGGTGCGATTACAGTAACGCACCGTCATATCAAAACCTGCCGCGCGCCTTGCCACCGCTTGGCCGATGCGGCCCATGCCGATGATGCCGAGGTTGGCGTGATGAATATCGGTGCCGAGCATTTGTTGTACGGCGAAACTTTTTTCCCATTTTCCGCTTCGCAACCATGCTTCAGATTCGGTCACTCTGCGCGCCGCCGCCATCAGCAACGCGAACGTGAGATCAGCAGTGGTATCGTCCAAAATGCCCGGCGTGTTGGTCACGATCACTCCACGTTGGGTGCATGCCGTAACGTCGATATTGTTATAGCCCACGGCGATGTTGCTGACGACCTTCAGGTGCTTGCAATGGTCGATAAAATCCGCATCAATTTTTTCGGTCAGGCAGCACATAACGGCGGCCACATCGCGCGCACGTTCGCGTAATACGCCGGGCGTAAAAACTTCGTCGGCCGCGTTGTAATCCATCTCGGCATGCGCCGATAGAAAGTCGATGACCTCAGGAAAAACCTGTCGAGTGATGAGAATTTTGGGCTTCAGAATTTTTCCATTTATGACGCTCGGACACCACGATACATCGCCATACATTGCAATACATCGCGATCAATGCTTATTCGCGCCGCCCAAATAAGCCTCATATACCGCCGGATCGTTCTTGAGTTTATCCGGCACTCCATGCACCGAGATGCGACCATTTTCCATCACATAGCCATAGTCGGCCACGTTCAACGCGGCGGCGGCAAACTGTTCAACCAATAACATGGTGACGCCGTCGGACTTGAGGCGTTGAATAATGCGGAACACTTCTTCCACCAGAATCGGCGCTAGCCCCATGGAAGGCTCGTCGAGCAGAATTACTTCGGGATTCATCATCAGCGCACGCGCCATCGCCAGCATTTGCTGTTCGCCGCCGGACAACGTCCCGGCCAACTGAAGCTGCCGTTCTTTCAGACGCGGGAATAATTCCAGTGCACGCTCCAGGTCCGCTTTGATGTCGCCTTTGGGGCGCGCCCCGGTCAAACGCGGGAAGGCGCCAAGGGTCAGGTTATCGAGCACGCTCATGGTGGAAAAAACCCGTCGGCCCTCTGGCGAATGCGCAAGACCCGCACGGGCGATGCGATGCGAATCCAGTCCGGCCACATTTTTTCCGTTCAGCGACACGTCGCCGAATTGGGGTTTGATCATGCCGCAAATCGCCCTCATGGTGGTGGTTTTGCCCGCGCCATTGGAGCCGATCAAGGTGACAACTTTGCCTTTAGGCACGTCCAGCGAAATCCCGTGGAGCACTTCAACTTTGCCGTAGCCTGCGTAGAGATTGTTGATCGTTAGCATATTGAATCCTCAAGCCGTAGTAGGTTGCATCGCGGTTGACTGGCTATCAACACTGCCCATATCCTCAGCTGCACCGCCGCCCAGATAAGCTTCAATAACTTTTGGATTTGACTGCACCTCGGCCGGTTTTCCTTCAGCAATTTTTTGGCCAAAATCGAGTACTGTCACCGTATCTGAAATCGACATCACCACATCCATATGATGCTCGATCAAAATAAGCGTAATGCCGTGTTCACGGATCTTGCGAATAATCGCCACCAGCTCTTTAATGTCCGGGGCCGTCAAGCCAGCCGCCGGCTCATCCAGCAATAGCAGGCTGGGGCTCAAGCCCAATGCGCGACCAATTTCCAGCAGACGCTGCTTACCGTAAGGCAGATTGCGCGCTTCTTCGTTCGCCAGATCAGCCAGGCCGACAAACTGCAGAATACTGGCGGCGCGGATGCGCGCATGATGCTCTTCAGCGCGATAGCGATTGGTATTCAGCATCACATCCAGCACATTGCTCTTGAAGGTGTGGTGCAGACCAACCAGCACATTTTCAGTCGCCGTCATTTCACCGAATAGCTGCACATTCTGGAACGTACGCGCGATGCCGCCGAGCGCAATCGCAGACGGGGTTGAGCCCGAAATCACGCGACCCTTGAATTCGACTGCGCCTGCGGTTGGTTTATAAATGCCGGTGAGCACATTCATCATGGTGCTTTTGCCGGAACCATTGGGGCCGATCAGGCCGTGGATACTGCCTTTGGTGATTTTCAGATCAACTTCGTTAAGCGCTTTCAAACCGCCAAACTGCATCAACACCTGATTTGCATGGAGCAAATCCCCGCCGGTGTTTTCGCTATGGCCCGCTTTCTCCCATGCCAGCGTTTCATCGGCCCGATCGTGATATTCATCATGCTTGTGAAACGCATTGGGCCAAATTTTCTCCAGCAAATTGCGCAGAAAACCAATCACGCCATCCTGCAAATAATAAACCACGAACAAGGTCATCAAACCAAAAATGGTCAGGCGCCAGTCAATAATATTTTCAAGCTTGTACGAAAACGCAGCCATCGCCACGGTCGCGCTTAAAGGCACGGCGATTTCGCGCAGGCTCATCCGCTTCTTGGCTAACAGCCAGACAGAGGCGATGATGCCGATCGTGGCGGCGGTATAAGCGATCTTGCGAAACAGCTCAATATCGGACAGCAAGCTAGGCAGCATCACCACAATCGCCGCACCCAAAATCGGTCCGCTGCGGGTTTTGCGACCGCCCATTATCACCGCCAGCAAAAACAGAATCGTCAGTTCAAAATTATAAGTATTCGGTGAAATATATTCTTCCGAATAGGTGTACAGACTGCCCGCCAGCCCGGCCAATCCGGCGCTGAATACAAACGCAAATACCTTGTATCGGTACACTGAAACGCCCATGCAATCACACGCTACCGGGCTGGCGCGCAAGGCTTGAAAGGCGCGGCCATAGTGGGATTTCAATAATCGATTAACCACAATCAGTGCGATCACCATCAATGCCGCGACCACGTAAAAATATTCAACCTCGTTTAGCTTGTGGCCAAAGAATGATGGCTTGGGCACTTTGATACCGAGCGGGCCTTCGGTGAGAAACGTCATCTCGTTAATCAGGATTTGAATAATGGTGCCGAAGGCCAGCGTGACCATCGCCAGATACGGCCCGGTCACGCGCAGCGCAGGCAATGCCAGCAGCGCGCCAAACGCGGCCGTGACCACTATGCTTGCGGGCACCGCCAGCGCAAACGGCACGCCCAGCTTGAAGAATAGGGCGCCTGCTGTATACGAGCCGATCCCAAATAGTCCGGCGTGGCCGAGCGAGACTTCACCGGTATAGCCGACAACAATATCAAGGCCAAACAATAAAATGGCGTAGATTAAAATCGTTTCGGCCAGGTGAATGTAATAAGGATTTTTAAAGACGAGTGGAAACGCAATCAGTGCGACCAACGCCACCACGCCCAAAATAAGACTGTTCCGTTTCATCGCCTTAAACTTTCTTGATGGTGGTTTTGCCAAATAAGCCGGATGGTTTGATGGCGAGTACGAGCAATAACAACAGTAAGCCAGGCACCTCTTTATAGCCGGTCGAAATATAGTAGCCCGTCAGGGTTTCAGCGACACCCAGAATCAGCCCGCCGACAATCGCACCGACACCTGAGGTCAAGCCGCCAATAATAGCGACCGCGAACGCCTTTAAACCCAGCGCCGTGCCCATAGTGGCACCGGTCAGCGTTAGCGGTGCCACGAGTACCCCGGCAAAAGCAGCCGTAGCCGATGAAAGCGCATATGAAAACGTCACAACCTGCCCGGTGTTGATGCCCATTAGCCCAGCCGCATCGGAATCGTTTGCAGTCGCGACCACGGCTTTGCCGTAGATGGATTTACGGTTAAACATCTCAACGGCCAACATCATGGCGAGTGCGCCTAGCACCACGATCACCTGCATGATTTGTACGTTCGCCCCAAAGATCTGGAAAGGTGTTGCCGAGACCGGCGAGGGGAAGGTGAGATCATCTTTACCCCAGATGTTTTCAGCGACGTTTTTGAAAATAATCGCCAACGCAATCGTTGACATGATCCAGCCAAATTCATTCTTGGTTTTGATCGATGGCCGCACGCCAATGCGTTCAACTACCACCCCCTGCAGCGCGCCAAACAGCATCACCAGCGGAATCATCAACCAGTAATTAATATACGGCCCCCCCATCACGCTGCCTGCCAAACTCAAGCCGACCAAAGCCCCCAGCATCAGCGCTTCGCCCTGGCCAAAATTAAGGGTGCCCGAGGTGGCAAAGGTGAGCTGATAACCAAACGCGATCACCGCATAAATCATACCGAGCGCTATGCCGCTGAATGTGAGTTGCAGAAAGATATCCATATGGGGTGGCCTCTTAAGATTTTTTTACAGGGCAGCTAAAGACAGTCAGCATCGGCTCATATTGCCGCAGCATGCGCACCGAAGATCAAAATAAACGCGGGGGACAAACATCCCCCGCGTGGTTTCTTTATGCGTCACCAGCCTGTAGATGATGATCTACCGCTAGCGCTGGCGACGCCCGATGCGAAGGTTATTTTGCAACCACCACGCGACCGTCAACCACTTGTCCCATCACGGGCATGCCCATCTTGATGGCTTCATGGTCATCCTTGCTGAAAGGCTTGTCGTACATCGCGACCACACCGTCCACTTTTTCTTTCAGGTTTTCAAGCGCTTCGCGTACTTTGGGGCCATCAGTGGTACCGGCCTGCTTGATCGCAGCCGCCAACAAATAAACCGAGTCGTAGCCTTGTGCAGCCGATACGGGCGAAGGAATACGGCCATTCGGTGGGTTGTACGCTTTTACATAGGCGTCGATAAAGGCTTTACGTTTTGGCGTATTTCCGTCCTGAATAAAGGTTTGCGGCATGGTCGCGCCGTTACCATTTTTACCGGCATTGTCGATAAAATTGCCCATCGAAAGTGTCCATGAGCCGATCATCGGTACTGTCCAGCCGAGCTTTTCCATACCGTTGGCAATTTGCGCCAGTTCAGGGCCGATGGCGTAAGTCAGTACCGCTTGTGCGCCCGCCTGTTTGGCTTTGAGCAATTGCGCGGTCATGTCGACATCTTTAATATTAAATTTTTCAACGGTAACCGCTTTAATGCCTTTTCTATCCAGCGCTTTTTCCAGATCCTCACGACCTAATTGGCCGTAGTTGGTGGAGTCAGCCAGGATCGCAACTTTGCTAAATTTACGTTTGACGACGGCTTCTTCCACAATCATCGCGGACTGAATGGTGTCATGAGCGGCGTTGCGAAAAACATAGTTGTCCGCAAATTCAGGTCCGATAAATTGCTTGGTCACGAGTGAGCCGGTGGCGACGTTATTCATCACCGGAATTTTTGCTTCCTGATAAAAACGCTGCGAAGCAAGCGAAACCCCCGTGTTAATAAAACCGAGGGTGGCGACAACTTTTTCTTTATTGATCAGCTCTTGCGCAATTTGTACGCCGCGCTCGTTTTTGGCTTCGTCATCGCGTTCAACAATCGCTATCGGGCGACCCATGACGCCACCTTTAGCGTTGATTTCCGACACCGCGAGCTTGACGCCATCACGCATCGACACACCCATCGGCGCGGAACCGCCGGTGAACGGGCCGGATACACCAACCTTTATCGGATCTGCTGCCCAGGTAGAAAATGAAACGATGGCGGCCAAGGCGGCTACTAAACCTGATGATTTAATCTTCATAAAAACTCCTCCAGGAAAATCGGATTATTAATAAGAATTTTTGTTATCGTGACACGAAAGTGTCCTGCTATTTTTAGCTTGCAGCTTATATCGTAATCGTCCTGCGGTGCTCGCGCAATAGGAACCAGCATAGGCAGCGGTATAAAGGTTGTTAACTGGAATTAACAGCACCCATTGTTGCAACGCAACAACCATGCAGCTGTAATCAGTTCCGGCATGTTTAAAGCACCCTTGTTTTTTCAATCTCGCTGGAGCGCCCGGGCTTCAATGTTTCGTTCTGCTCGGCCTGCGCGGTCTGTTCACCTCGTTCACCCAAAGCTGCAAGTACCTGATCTGCACTCATCGACTGCTTTAACGCCGATGCTTCTGCGTCTCGGCGGTTCGGAACGTTAGGTAAATCACGCCTCAACTCCTCCAACAGATCGATCAATTTGGCCGCTTTTTGCTCGGTCAATAGCGTGATTTTCAAGTCGAGATGTTCGCGCTGCTCAGCGAGCTTGGCCAGCCGATTTTGTTTGATCAGCACCGCGGTCGCCGTTAGCAACGCACCCAAGCTGATAATGCCCTGTAGCCAGAAAAACGGTGGCGGATCAAAATCGACCACTCCAAGCTGGCGCAACCCCATACTGATAACAATCCACAACGCAACAAACACCAGAATAAGCTCCAAAAAAACCGGACGCCCGATAAAATCACTGACGCGCTCCAGCGCCCGTTGCGATGCGCTGATTTTTTGTTCCTCGCGCGCATGGAACGCCAAAACCGCCTGGATGTTCTGGCTGGTCGGGTCAGTTTCAGCGGAAAGTACCGCTTGAGCAGAGTCGGTTGCTGCTGTCGGCGTTGGGGTCGGCGTTGGCATAGAGATTAGGAGAAGAGCAATAGCAGATTTCGTGATTAATGTTACTTCATTTGGCATTAAGCCTCAGGTCAGCACCAATTCCCAATCAGCCCTTTAGCCAGCGGCTGCTACGGCACGAGCACGACATGCACTCGGTAGGGCCCATGCGCGCCGATCACAATCGTCTGCTCAATATCGGCAGTACGTGAAGGACCAGAAACAAAAAAAGTGGCGCGCGGCAGCTCACCGATCTCATCGCGGCAAAGTTGAAAGGCATCCTCCATGGTGGCGACCATGCGTGATTTTTTAACGATGCAAATATGCGTTTCCGGTAATAGCGCGGTGACTTTAGGTGTGTTGTGCGCACCCAACAATAACAATGTACCGGTTTCGCCGATCGCACAAAAACAACCCGTAATGCCAATCAGATCGCTGTCCGCAGCGGGGCGATTTGCATAATCAATCTGCACACTCGGCCAATCCAGCGGCGCAAATTCTGGCCAGCCCGCGATCCTGACTTGTTGATTCGTCAAGCCGAGTACAACAGAAAGGTAACGCGCCACTTCGCGCGGCACCTCCGCGAGAGAATCAACTTCGGCTAAGGTTGTTTTGAGGCGCGCGCATTCCTCAATAAAATGACGCAGCGGATCATGCTGGCCAAAGGTGGGCAGCGGTCCGCGCTCGCGCGCATTGATGACATGGCGAGCAGCAGCAAGTTCAGCGGCAGTGGTAAGGCCCTGTTTGCCGGCATTGGCGCGGATGCGAGCCAATATATGGTCACGTGCACTCATCGCGCACTCATCGCGCACTCATCGTTTGTGCATTTGGGATCATGACTGATAAATCATTTGACTTGGCGCGCGGCATACAGCTCGCGGAAGGTTTTTCCTTCGGGGGCGGGCATATCGCGGCCACTTGTCCAACCATCAATACCCGGTAGTGTATGGATCAGCTTATCGCGTCCGCCGATCCAGGCGGCGAAGCGGGCGCCGATGCGTGCGGCCAAAGCATAAAGAGCGGGACGGCTGACAAAAAAGCCCCAGACTTTAATGGCCCAGCGTTCACTCGCTGGGCGCAGCTTCATATCGAATTGCTGCTCGCGAAGTTTGCGCATCAGATCAGGTAACGGAATTTTGACCGGACACACCACCTGACATTCGCCGCAAAAAGTCGACGCGTTAGGTAGATCGCCAGCGTTCTCGATCCCCTTATACACCGGTGTCAGCACCGAGCCCATCGGCCCTGGGTAAACCCAGCCGTAAGCGTGACCGCCGACGTTTTGATAGACCGGGCAATGGTTCATGCAGGCGCCGCAGCGGATACAACGCAGCATCTCGCTCATCTCGCTGCCGACCAGTTTGGTGCGTCCCGCATCGACCAGCACAATATGCATTTGCTCAGGGCCTTCTTGCTCGTCCGGTGCTTTGATGCCCGTAGTCAGCGTCAGGTAGTTGGTAATCGATTGGCCAATGGCGGAGCGGGGTAGTAGACGCATCAGCGTCGCGAAATCGTCGAGCGTGGGAATGACTTTTTCGATACCGGTGATGACACAATGAATGCGCGGAATCGTCGTCACCATATCTGCATTGCCTTCATTGGTGACGGTGAGCGTGGTGCCGGTTTCGGCAATCACAAAATTAGCGCCGCTAATCCCCATATCCGCCGCTAGAAAATGGCTGCGCAATACTTCTCGCGCTTCGCGCGTCATCGCGGCAATATCGGTAAGGCGTGGGGTGTGGTGATGATCCACAAACAATTGGGCGACCTGCTCTTTGGATTTATGCACCGCCGGGGCCACGATATGCGAAGGCGGCTCCTTGGCAAGCTGCAAAATATATTCGCCTAGATCGGTTTCCAATACAGTCACACCGGCGGCTTCCAACGCATCGTTGAGCGCCACTTCTTCGCTCACCATGGATTTTGATTTAGTGACGGTTTTTACCGCATTGTCCCGAGCGATTTTAACAATAATGGCATTGGCTTCATCAGCCGTTTCAGCCCAATGTACAACCGCGCCCCGGCTGATGGCCTTTTGTTCAAACTCGATCAGGTAAGCATCCAGACTATCGATCACGCGATCGCGCAAGGCCGCCGCATGGGTGCGAATCGCTTCCCAATTATCGATGGTGGCCACGCTGGCGGCGCGGCCATCAACAAACTTGCCTTTGGCGTTTTTCAGCGCTTTTTGCAGTACCGCATCGTTAAGCTTGACGCTCGCGGTTTGCTTGAAGAACATGGATTGAACTTGCATAATTATTTAGCCATGCCTGCAAGCACTTCAGCGAAATGATAAATCTTAGTCTTGGCATCGCCCGTGCGGCGCAGTCGGCCTTCAATATTCAGCAAACAACCCAAGTCGCCGCCGATGACGGCATCAGCGCCGGTAACGGCAATATTGACGCATTTATTGTCCGCCATGCGGGTCGAGATTTCGCCGAGCTTGATGGAAAAAGTGCCGCCAAAACCACAGCATTTTTCGGCATCATTCATTTCAATCAAGTTGCAGCCGCTGCGCGCGAGCAACTTGCGTGGCTGATGTTTAATGTTGATTTCGCGCAGACCTGCGCAAGAATCATGATAGGTAATGCTGCCTGAGAATGAAGCAGCAGCAAATTCACTGGACGACACGGTTAAGTTCAGCACATTGACCAAAAAATCAGATAACTCAAACCACTTTGCAGAAAGTTTTTCGAATTCGATTCGTTCAGACTCAGCGGCATCGCGAAACAAATCCTGCACATAATGAATTTTTACCTGGCCCGAACATGAGCCCGACGGTGCTACAACGTAATCGCAGTCTTTGAATTCTGCCAGCACCTTACGCGCGAGACGCTGCGAGATTTCACGCGCACCCGAGTTGTAACCGGGTTGACCACAGCAGGTTTGGGTGGCAGGCACAATGACTTCACAGCCCGCATCTTCCAAAAGCTTCAGGGTGGCGAAGCCGATATTGGGGCGGACCAAATCAACGAGACAGGTGACGAAGAGACCAACTTTCATGCGTTGATGTTAACGCACAATGCGCTATCTGTCGCTCTAAGCGCGTCAAATTCAGCCGAATTGCATACGACATTTAACGCTATATGGCTTTTACCGGAAGTAATACAACCGCGCCTGGAAGAAGTGTTGGGGCAAGCCCCGCAGGCATAAGAGGTGTTACCGATAGGGCCGCAGTAGCCTTGCCGCTTTCGATCCATTTCTTGATCCGATTGGCGTCCCCGATCCGGGTGAACTTTCCCAATGAATCCATCAGTACGATGACAACGGGTTTGGTGCCGATGATGGCCTGCATTACCAAACATTTACCGGCTTCATTGATAAAGCCGGTTTTGGAAAGGCCAATATTCCAGCCATCCGTTTTAACCAGTGAATTGGTATTGTTAAAACCGATCTGGCGGCCTGAATTCGGCAGCGTTACATTCAGCGCAGGCGCTGTCGAGAAGTTACGAATCAAGTCAAAGCCGGCGGCGGCTGACACCATTAATGCCAAGTCTTGTGGGCTCGCGACGTTGCCCGGTGCCAAACCAGTGGGATCGACAAAACGGGTATTAATGAGCCCCAATAATTTTGCTTTAGTGTTCATAGCTGCAACAAACGTGGCAGTACCGCCCGGATAAGTGCGGCCCAGCGCAGCGGCCGCGCGGTTGTCAGACGCCATCAGCGCCAGACGCATTAAATCTTCACGCCGGAATACGGTTCCAACGGGGAGACGCGAGCGGGAATTTTTGATCGTATCGACATCCGCTTGCTCAATCACAATCGGCTCATCCAGATTTTGTTTGCCTTCCAGCACTACCATTGAGGTCATCAATTTAGTGATCGATGCAATCGGCACTGCGCTGTCGGCATTTTTGGCGTAAATGGCACGGCCCGTGGCTTGATCAAACACCAGCGCGGCATGTGATAACAAATTGGGCCCGCCGTCGTGACCGAAGTCAGGTACTGCAACTTGCCTGGGCGCTTTTTTGCGATGTGCGGGCGCAGGCTTCTTGATGGCTTTAGCGTAGGCTATAGGCGTCATAAAACCCGCCAGCACCATCACGATAGAATAAACCAGCAGGTACTTAATGGTTTGAATTGAATGCTGCATAATTATGTCATTTTTGTGAATGAGGATATACCTTAGCAAATGGCGTCCAACATGGCAAGACTTTACGCAAATTCTTATATTTCACTTGCAACTATCTGAATCATCATTGAATCTATTCAAATTTATTTGAACGTACCTAAACTTATGTCAAAACCTCAATATCCGCATCTTGATACTCTCGCCATCCATGCAGGACAATCACCCGATACCACGCATGGTGCGCGGGCTGTGCCAATTTACCAAACCGCAGCGTTTGTATTTCCGGACACCGAAACAGCGGCCTCGCTGTTTAATCTGGAACGTGCGGGCCACGTTTATTCGCGCATTTCCAATCCAACCGTGGCGGTGTTTGAAGAACGCATGGCGGCGCTGGAAGCCGCACCCGCAGCGATTGCGACCGCCAGCGGGCAGGCAGCACTGCATCTGGCGATTGCGACCCTGATGGGGTCGGGCGGCCACATCGTCGCCGCCAATGCGCTCTATGGGGGCTCGCACAATCTGCTGAGCTACACCATGCCGCGATTTGGTATCGAAACGACTTTTGTGGATGGACGTGATCTCGATCAATGGGCCGCCGCGATTCAGCCCAACACCCGCCTACTGTTTGGCGAGACCGTCGGCAATCCGGGCCTGGATGTACTCAATATTCCAGCGGTCGCAGCGATTGCCCACGCGGCGGGCCTTCCTTTGATGGTCGACGCAACACTCACCACGCCGTTTCTATCGCGTCCGCTTACACAAGGTGCCGATATCGTGATGCATTCCGCCACCAAATTTTTATCTGGACACGGCGTAGTGATCGGCGGCGTGGTGGTGGATGGCGGCACTTTCGATTGGTCGGCAAGCGATAAATTTCCGACCCTGAATGAGGCTTATGCGGGCTTTCATCAGATGGTGATGACCGAAGAATCTTCGGTCGCCTCATTTGCCTTACGGGCGCGTCGTGAAGGCTTGCGCGATTTCGGGGCATCGATGGCGCCGATGAGTGCGTTCCAGATTTTACAGGGGCTTGAAACCCTGCATGTGCGGATGCCCCGGCACATCGAGAATGCCCGCAAGATCGTGGAATTTTTAGTCAGCCACAAAGCAGTGGCTAAGGTTACACATCCTGAATTACCTTCGCATCCGGACTATGAATTGGCGAAAAAACTTTTGCCACACGGTGCCAGCGCAGTGATCAGCTTTGAAATCAAGCATGGCAAAAACGGCGGTGGAGCCGGAGGTACAAGCGCCAGAGAAGCCGGTAAAATTTTTATTGAAAAACTCAACCTGTTCTCGCATCTGGCCAACATCGGCGATGCAAAATCGCTGGTTATTCACCCCGCCAGCACCACCCATTTCCGCATGGATGCGCAGGCGCTAAAAGCCGCCGGCATTGCGGAAGGCTCGATCCGGCTTTCTATCGGGCTTGAACATGCCGACGATTTGATCGAAGATTTATCGCGTGCGCTGTCAGCCGCCGCTAAGGTTATCGGCTTATGAAATTTCTCGTCCAGCAACAGCCCGCCTTTGTGTACACCGGCGGCAAACCGTTTGACCCTCTCAAACCGGGCATCGTATTTATTCACGGCGCCGCCAATGATCACAGCGTCTGGACGTTGCAGGCGCGCTACTTTGCACATCACGGCTTCAATGTTTTAGCGGTGGATTTGCCAGGACATGGCAAGAGTTTTGGCGAGGCCAAAACCACGATTGAGCATTATGCCGATTGGCTGATCAATTTGCTCGATAATGGCGCCATCAAAAACGCTGCTTTGGTGGGCCACAGCATGGGTTCGCTGATTGCACTCGATCTCGCAGCACGCTATCCGGCGCGGGTCACACGATTGGGATTATTGGGGTGTTGCATGCCGATGCCGGTGTCAGAGGTGCTGCTGGACGCGGCGCTTAATCGCCCCCAGGATGCGTTTGACATGCTCAATATCTGGGGCCACGCGCCGCAGACAAAATGCGGACAATCACCGATTCCGGGTACCTCGTTGATGATGAGCTACAAGCGCTTGTTGGAGCGCAGTCGGCCCGGGGTGCTGGCGAAGGGTCTGGCGGCCTGTCAGGCGTTTTCAATGGATGAAACTGCGCTAAAAAATATTACTGCGCCAACCTTAATTATCAGCGGCACACGCGACATGATGACGCCGCCCAAAACGAATTTTTCCTTGGCCAAACTCATTGCCGACGCCCACCTTGTGACGCTCGAAAATAGCGGCCATGCCATGATGCAGGAAGCACCCGGCGAGGTACTGGACGCATTAAAAAAATTCATTCGATTTTGAAAATCAAACCCTTGCATCGGCGGGTCGTTTCGAGCAAAAATGGCCCGAAATGCCCGCCGAATAAGGAGTTTACTATTTTTGAAACGCCTGCTAATTCAATTTGCTTCTTTCAATTTGCAGCTTTCAACAATGCTTAAAAATTAAACTTAACGCCTGCCATTAGCGCATCAACACCGGTACCGTCTCCGCTGGTGGAGCCGACTTTTTGATACTCCAGCGTACCTTTGATATTTTTGGCAAAGTTGTAGCCAAAACCAACGCCATACACGGCTTCTGTTTTGCGGTCGGTTGACGACGCACCAAAACCAGTTGTCTTACGTTCGGTGCTGGCTGCTCCTAAGCGGCCATAGACTGACCACTCATTGCCGATCGGTCCTGACAACAGCACGGAAAGTTGGGTGGATTTGGCGGTGCCATCTACGTTGAAATTTTTTGCTTTTGCTGTGCCGTAATCGTTGTAACCCAACTCCAGTCCAACCATCGGATTAAAGTTGTAGCCAATGCCTACGCCAGCAGCAGTGGCACGCTCTTTGCCAGATCCGCTGATGTCATAGCGGCTTGCCCCAACTTGTCCTGAGACAAAAAAACCGGCGTCCTGCGCCATAGCTTCGGTAGATGCCATCACACCCAACGCGCTCACGATGCCCAAACAAAGAAGGCTTTTTTTAACGGTATTTTTCACAATAGCTCCAAGAGTTAATAAAAAGTATTCGCTTCGCGCACGATCCATTTATCCATCATGAACGCGATACAAATCAGAACGCTAAGTTGCGTTTCTAACTGATTAGTCAGTAAATAATACAGCAAGTTCCGTGCAGTCTGCATTGGTGCATATGTTCGAATGTGCGTTTGCGGATGACGAATCGGCGTTTAGTTTAGACCGAGACTGCATCGGGCAGACCATCCAACTGAACGGCCGCTTTGGCTTTCTGCACTTCTTCTTGCTGCTGCAGACGCCACATTTGTGCAAAGCGATTATTTTGCGCCAGCAACTCACGAAAAGTTCCGCGTTCAACAATATGGCCCTGATCAAGCACCAAAATTTGATCGGCATCGATAATCGTGGAAAGCCGATGTGCGATCACCAGTGTAGTGCGATCCTTGGCAATTTCACGCAGCTCGGCCTGGATGGCTTTTTCAGTAGCGGAATCGAGCGCCGAGGTAGCTTCATCAAAAATCATGATGGCCGGATTTTTGAGCAGCGTGCGGGCAATCGCCACCCGTTGTTTTTCGCCGCCCGATAATTTTAATCCACGCTCGCCCACCATACTTTCCCAGCCATCAGGCAGGCGCTCAATAAATTCCAGCACATGCGCGCGCCGCGCCGCGTCCTGAATATCGGCATCACTCGCGCCAGGACGTCCATACGCAATGTTATAGCGAATGGTGTCGTTAAACAGCACCGTATCTTGCGGCACAATGCCTAGACTGGCGCGCACGCTCGACTGCGTAACATCGCGAATATCCTGGCCATCTATGAGAATACGTCCGCTCGGCATTCCGCTATTTTTGCCATTGCCATTGCCATTGCCATTGCCACTGCCAATACGGCTGCCGGCGCCGACATCATAAAAACGAAACATCAATCGCGACAGCGTGGATTTTCCCGCACCGCTGGATCCCACCACCGCCACTGTTTTACCGGCAGGCACATCAAAACTGACATCGTGCAAAATCTGCCGCTTGGGGTCGTAGCCAAAATTCACATTTTCAAATCTAATGGCGGCACCATTCAACTCCAGCGGCCGGGCATCGACAGCGTCTTGAATCTCCTTGTTCTCGCCGAGCAGGCGGAACATTTTTTCCATGTCTGTTAGTGCCTGGCGAATCTCGCGATACATGGCACCTAAAAAATTAAGCGGTATATATAGCTGAATCAGCAGCGCATTTACCATCACCAAATCACCAAGGGTCAACTTGTGCGTGACGATACCTTCCGAAGCGCGCCACATCAACAACGTGACCGCAGTGGCAATAATGATGCTTTGCGCCGCATTCAGCATGCCGAGCGAAGTCTCGCTCTTGGTCGCAGCTACTTCATATTTCTGCAGATTTTTATCGTAACGACCAGCTTCAAATTCTTCATTGCCGAAATATTTAACCGTCTCATAATTGAGCAGCGAATCAATAGCCTTCGTATTGGCTTTGGAATCCATGTCATTCATCTGCCGACGATGCTGGGTGCGCCACTCGGTTATCGCAATGGTGGTGCCGATATAAAACGCAATCGCACAAAGCGTAATCACTACAAAAGTCCAATCAAACTTGATCGCCAATAGCACCGTCACCATAGTGATTTCAAGGATGATCGGTATCACCGAAAACAGCATGTACGAAAGCAGTGTGGAGATGCCGCGTGTACCGCGCTCGATATCCCGGGTAACGCCGCCGGTTTGCCGCTCAAGATGGAAACGCAGCGATAACGCATGCAAATGGCGAAACACCTTAAGCGCAATATTGCGCATCGCACGCTGGGTTACTTTCACAAACACAATATCGCGCAGTTCGGCAAATAGCGTGCTGGACAGACGCAGCAGGCCATACGCAATCAGCAACATAAACGGCACCGCAATGACGGCACTGGATTGATCGAGCGAATCAACAATTTGCTTCATCACCAGCGGTACACCGATATTGGCGACCTTGGCCATCACCAAAAACCCGATGGCCAGCGCCACGCGCCAGCGAAAATCCCATAGATAAGGAATTAAAGAAGCGAGCACGCGCCGGTCAGCATCGGCTAATGAGGGCTGTTTTGATGGCTGTTTCGCCCCCCCCTTATTTACGGGGTCAAGTGGGTCTGGATGAGCGGGCGTGCTGGTGTGAAATGATGCTGACATGAAATTTTCTGCTTATTTTTTTAGGGTTGGTATTTGAATTAGGGATCGAGCCATCATGCTCCAACGCGTTTCTCTTCGAGTTGGAAGGGGAAATAGATGCTAATAATCGGGCGAATGATCGCGCACTAAAGTGATACTGCGGAGCTGATACTGAGCAGAAAATAATGGGTAATGCTCAATACGCTAACTCTGAATAACATCGTCCACACGATACACCATCACGCTCTCGCTGCGGCCTGCTACGGTCGTGCGTTCCAACGGCGTAACGCATGTGGGCACCAGACCCTGCTGTATCGCGAGCTGAACCGACCTCTCAGAACACAAGGTACGGGTGCCGTAACGCTTATTCAAGGGCTCAATGCGCGCCGCCAGATTCACCGCATCACCATACACGGTATAGCCTTGCCGCTCTGCGGAACCAATCGAGCCTGCACAGACCGGGCCGGTATTGATGCCGATGCGGGTCGGCAGCGTTACGCAACGCCCATTGGGCAGAGTAAAACGTTCTACGGCTAATGCCCGCTGTATCGCCAAGGCTGCTTTAATCGCCGCATACGCATGGTTTGTATTCGGTGTCGGCACATTAAATATGGCCACTACCGCGTCGCCCACAAAATTATTTACCGTGCCGCCTTCACGGTGGATGATCGCATTCAGCAAGGAAAAATAAGCGTTGAGTAAATCGACTGTCTCCTGCGGGCTCAAGGTTTCTGACAGCGTCGTAAAGCCCTCGATATCGGTAAACATGACCGTTGCTTCCACCGACTTTGACTCGATCATGCCGCCTGAGGCAATTAGCTCGTTGGCGACAGTCGGGCTCAGATAACGATGCAGCGCCGACTTTATTAAATCGCGCTCGCGAAGCGCACCCACCATCATGTTGAACCGGTCCGTAACTTCGCCCAATTCATCATTGGTAAGTACCGCCGCTGTGTAATTCAAATTGCCTGACCGTACCGCTTCCTGTGCGTCAAATAATTCGCGCGTGGGGGCGAGCAGGCTACGACTGACAAACACCAACGAGGCCAAAATCACGTAAAGCGATGCGATCAGATCAAGCGCAATAACGTTTCCGGTGGTAAGCCCCTGCACCGCACGGATTGGGGCGAAAAAAGTTAAATCCAGACCCAGCAATAAGGCAGGCAGCACCCCGATCACCAGGAATATAGCCGCCAGCTTGCGCGCCAGACCGCCTTTGCCTTGACCTTCGCTCAATGGAGAATCGTTCCAACGCACATTTTGCTGGCGCGCAATCGGTACAAATGACAATAGCTCGCGCAATTCACGGCGCATTCTGATCGTCAAATCATTGACGAAAAAATAAATAAAGTAGCTGTAAAATGCCGCAAAAATACCCGCATAAAAAAGCATGGCCAGAACAATCAGCTGCTGCGGAATCGCCGTAAGGATTGCGTTTGCAGGCGCGTATACACCCAACGCAGACGCGGTCAGACTGTAAATCAGCACCAGACATCCCGCCACCCACGCGCTATAACGCGGCAATTGCTGAATCCGCTGCGCAGCGGCTTCGCGACCCGTGCCCAGCACTTCAAAATGTGCAATCGGGCGGTACATCCACCAAGCGGCAACACAACCCGCAACCCCCAGCAACAATAGATTTGCCAGCGCGATGCCGAGCACATCAAAACGTTTGGTGATGAGTATAAAAATGCCGGTCACACCCCAATCCAGCAGAGGTAGTGCCAGCATGCGCACCAAATAAGCGCGACGATAGTTTGCGGGTTTAGCCGCGGCAGATCCTGCCGGTTTAACTTGATGGCGTTTTTCGGCAGGCTCGCTCATGACACACCCCGCTCTGTTTGTGGCATTTGCGCGGCTGCTAGCTGATTTACTAATGGCTTCAATGATTGATTCATAACATAGGCTCCTACATCACAAAAGCACAATTGGATGCAGATCAATGAGCATAAATTTCAACCTGAATTGAACCATGAATTTCAACAAAAAATTCAATACAAGCTAACGCACTTTGCGAGAAGTGCGTCGCCCGGATTGGTTTTTACCTGACAGCGTATCGTCACTGGCAGCTGTCATCGCCACCTGTTCAATCCGCGCGATGGTGGGCATAAGCTTCAAACCTGTAGCTTTATACACCCTGTCAGCTTCGATTCTCAACCCTTGCGAATCCACTGTAATCGCCTCGCCAACCGCCGCGAATGCAATCGCATTGCCACCATCGACCGGCGGCAGTGCCAACACCCGATTATCAAAGGCTACACGCAGATTGTCGATCTGACTTCGATAGCCATGGGCACGCCCAAATAAGTTAAGCACCAGTAAACCTCGCTTGCTTAAACGTGCACGGCAATCGCGATAAAACGCCTCAGTGCCCAGCGCCCCAAAACGGGCGTTATGATCATAGCCGTCCACCATGATGCAGTCGAATTTATGGCTGTCTTTTTTACCCTGCCGGGCATCTTGAGCCTCTTTCATCCAGGCCACACCATCGGCAATCTGAATGTCAATTCTGACCTCATCGCGCGGCAGCTTGAATGATTGGTATGCCATCGCCACCACCGAAGGGTTAATTTCAACAATCGTCTGCAGCGTATTCGGAAAATAGCGATGCCAGAATTTAGTCAGCGAGGCAGCACCCATGCCAACCTGCAATATTTTTTTGGGCCAGTCGCTGTCAGCCCGCAGCAGCAAACAACCCATCATTTCGCGGGTATATTCCAGTTCCAGCGCATAAGGTCGCGCAATCCGCATGGCGCCCTGAACCCACTCGGAACCAAAATGCAGGAATCGCACACCGGCTTCTTCAGAGGCTTCAATGCTGTGAGAATTTTTGGCCATAATAAGGTGGTGGAATCGTTGCCAGCGTGCGGCGGCTAGCTAAAAAAATTGAGCGATAATGGAGCAATGTTAAGCAAGATTTAACTGAAAATCCCGCACGCCAGATAATATGATTTTTATGGAGAGCGTGACGCAATGTTTTAATTTGATGAATCGGTAAAAAACTACTTGCATCATCATTGCACCCAAAAAAATACCGTTAGTTGGCTCAAACTCCGCACCAGCGCTAGAGTTTGGCATTATTGGCCTGCCAAAAATAGGTCGCGCGATCATTCTGGAAATAGCCTGCAACAACAGATAAAAAATCAAACATCCAACAACTGGCACAATGCGCATTCCGCTTTTAGAAAACCCGCAAAATCATGCTCAGCAAGATCTTCAAGAAAACCGAAACCCCCGCTGCCACCAAGGCCAGCGAAACCGCCAAATTAGCTGAGGCTAAAAAAGAGGCGGCCTTACAAGCCACGCAGGCTGCCGCACAGGCCTCTGCACAAGTTGCCGAAACATGGCAGCCCAAATTGGCCGCCGCGATGGGTGATGATGCGGCGCTGTTGGCGGTCGCGAAAGATGCTCCTTCAGTCGATCTCAAGCTTGCCGCCGTCATGGCGTTGACAGGCGAAGAATCACTGAAGTTAGCGGAACGGGAATTTCGCACCCACGACCGGCGTGTGCACCGCGCCGCCAAGCAGCGCTATGAGGCCATGGTGTCACAACGCGAAGCCCGCGAAGCCGCCGCCAAATTGATCGAAGCCGCAGCGACACTGGTGAACGAAGCCAAGATTCCGGCCAATCGTTTAGTCGAGCTGGACCGCGCATGGCTGGCCCTGGATTTGGCGTTGGTACATCCGGCGCAGCGCGACGAGTTCGCCGCGCTAGCCGCAGACCTGACCACCCTTACCCGTGAACGCGGCGAGCATCAGCTGCATTTGAACAGATGGACTGCCGAAGCTCGACAAGTGCTATTGCATCTGAACGTAACCGCAGGCGATGTTGCCGCAGGCATTAAAGATAAAAGCCTTTTGGAGCCGCCTTATAGCGCTGCGGCTGCACTACTTAAAACGATTCCTGAAGGTGCAGCCAGCGCGCATCTGGCAGAGTCTTTGCAAACCAGTTTGCAAACATCGGCCCAGCTTGAAATCCGATTGGCGCTACTCGATGAATTGCTGCCGACCGCATTGGTCGCCGCTACGGCCGAAGCTATTGTCGAACCTACTGCCGAACCCGTTGCCGCCATTGAGGCCGGGGCTGGGGCTGAAATTAAAACTGAAACTAAAGCTGACACAGAAAATGTGACAGTGCTGACGCCAGCGCTTGTGCAATCACCTGCGCTACCCAATGCCAGCGCGCGCTGGCACGCCCTGCCGCCGATTGCGGACATGCAGATTGCACGTTTGCTGGATGCACGCTTTGATCAATGGCAGAACACTCAAACCGATGCGCGCAAAGCCCATCATGCTGAAAAACGCAATCAGGTAGCCGAGCACAAAAAAGCCGTCAAGCACGAGCGCAATTTAGCGTTGGCTGAATTACTGCAGGTAGCCGAAACCGCATTGGCTGACGGACATTTAGCGGAAATGAACAAGCATCTGGTCGCGATTGACAATGCGCTGGAAAATGGTGCGCCCGCAGGCGCATTGCGCGGACGCATTGACGCGCTCCAAGCCGAGTTTGCACGCCTTAAAGGCTGGCAACATTGGGGCGGCGGACGCGTCCGCGATGACCTCGTGCTGGAGGCTGAAGCATTGGCCAAGACTGTAGCGGTCGAAATTGAAACAGCTAATGAAACAGCCGTGGCTGAAAACGCAGTAACTGACACCACCGCAATAGCCGAAATACCCGCGCAGCCAGCGCCGGATGCGCCTGCAGAATCGATGCTTGATGCGGCTGCTGAAGTCGGTACCGACGCAGCTACCGAGGCGACCAACGTGGCGACTGTCGAGATAGCCACCAGCCTCGAAATCGAAACGCCCGTATTAGCCGCTAGGGCTATTGAGCCTGCCACCGCCAAGGCGCCCGGCAAATTCGAGCGCAAGGAGCGTAAAGCAAGTCCCTCGAAAACTCAGGCCAAACTGCCACCGAAGTTTTCCATCAAGCAGCATGCGGACGCGATTGAAAAGCTGCGTGAGCGCTGGAAGGAACTGGATAAATTAGGCGGCGCTTCAAGCCGTTCATTATGGACGCGGTTTGATACGGCGCTAAAAGCAGCCTATGTTCCCGTTGCCACGCATCTTGCGAAATTAAAAGCGGTACGGCAGGAGAATCTGGAGGCGCGCAATAAACTCGTCGCCACACTGGATGCGGTAAAGCTCGCCGAACCGGTCAGCACCGAAGCGACTACCGAAGCGACTACCGAAGCGAACCCCGCCACTCAACCGCTAAGCGCTCAACAGGATTATCGAGAGCTGGCGCGCGCGCTCGAACATTTCCAGACCGAGTGGCGCAAAATGGGGCCGGTGGAACATACCGTGCCGCACAAATCGCGCGAAAAATTACTTGAGCGCATGCGCGTCGCGATGGCGCGTCTGGAAGCGCCCCTGCAGGAAGCCCGCCATGTTGCGCAACGGGCTCGTGAAAAATTTATTGTCCGCGCCAAAACGCTGGTGGCCGAAGCCGCTGCCAAGCCGCAAAGCCGCGATATTATTCCCAAAATTCGTGAGCTGCAAACCGAATGGCAGCAGCATGCCAAAACCTTGCCACTGGCCCGTAATATTGAAAACGCATTGTGGGCAGAATTCAAAGCCGCCACCGACGCCGTGTTCACGCAACGCGATGCCGCGTTTAGCGCTCGTGATCAGGAATTTAAAGCCAGCCGTGATCAGCGTGAAGCCTTGATCGCACGGCTGACTGGCTTAACGGCCGATACCGCCGCCGGTGAAATTAAACGCACCGTGGCTGATGTCGATACATTATGGCGTCGTGGCGGCGAGGTTAAACGCGATGATGCCGCTAAAATCGACGCCCGCTTCCGCGCAGCGCGCGCGCAGGCCGAGTTGCACCTCGCTGGCAGCGCCAATCGAGTCTGGTATGCAACCTGCGATGCGCTCAATGCCAAGCTGGCGCTGTGTGCAGAAGCAGAATCAGCCGTGCCAGACTCTGAAATTGAAGCTCGCTGGCAGGCCTTGTCAGCGCTACCGCCCATTTGGGAACACCCATTGCAGGCGCGGCTCAAAGCTGCTCTTGCAGGGAGCTCCAATGCGGCCAATCCGGCCACGCTGGATGTCACGCTGCTGCAACTTGAGTCCGCGCTCGATATCCCATCACCACCGGCCTCTCAAGCAGCGCGCCGCGATCTCAAACTGCGCGCCTTGAAAGCCGCGCTGGAAGGCAAGCCCACCAGCGGCGCACCCGCGGGAAGCATTGAGCAATTATTGGCTGAAGCGTTCAGGTTCAGCCACGCCGTGCTGGATGCGGCGCAGCGGGCGCGACTGACCGCGGTGCTGGCAGCGGTGCGGGTACGGGGGCATGCGCGAGGTTAGCTCAATCGCGGTTCTGGCGGCGTTGTACTCGCTGTATGCAGGTCACGTTGCGAAACTACGTGACATTGATGCTTTCCCGGTAAACGCATGACGCTAGGCGCTTAACGTTTAGTGCTTAGACCAGGTGCTTGGGCACCACTAAAATCTTGCCATCGCGCTCGCCTGCATTGGCCGCAGCCACTGCAGCCTTTATGTCGTTCACATCAAAGGTCGCATGAATCCTTGCATGCAGCTTGCCAGTGGCGATAAGTTTAGTGAGCTCGCCGTAAAGTGCTGTTTGTTGATCGCGGGTTGATTGACGAAACCATTTGGCCAGCCAGAAACCTTTGAGGGTGATATCGTTAAAGATGAATGATTTGGGTGAAATCTGGCAGGCGTCACCACTCATCATGCCGTAGTTCACCAGCGTACCGCCTGTCGATAAACAGCTTGCCAGGCGATCTGTCGCGGCTCCACCCACGGCCTCAATGCCCAATAAAATGGTGGCCCCTGCTGTTGCTTCTTTCACACGTTTGGCGAGTTTTTCACCATCGACCAACACCACATCGCCACCGAGCGCTTTGACCTCGGCCACCGCCGACTCGCGCCGCACAATATTGACGGTTTTAAAACCCCTAATTTTGGCGAGCTGAATCACATAACTGCCCACCCCTGAATTGGCCACGTTCTGGATTACCCAATCACCCGGTTTCAAATCCACAAACTCGCTCAGCATCAACGCAGCGGTAGGCGGATTTACCGTCATCATCGACAGCTGTTGGGGATCGGCTTCATTAGGCAGCGGAATCAATTTGGCCGCGTCAGCCACCACGTGGCTGCTCCAGGTACCGCAACTAACGGGGAGCAGCACCGTCTGGCCCACCGGGGGGAACTTCACATCCGGCCCGAGCTCAATCACGCGCCCAACACCTTCATTGCCGCCAAACGCAGGCAGCGGCGGCAGGATCCCGTAATCGCCGGTGAGCGTGAGCACATCCGAGGGATTGATCGGCGCAGCGAGCACCGCAACCAGCACCTGCCCTGAGGTGAGCTGAGGCCGCGGGAACGTCACCGCATGTATCACCTCCTCAGGCATGGGGCTCCGGGTTTCATATTGGGCACGGATGATTTGGGTAATAGTAGTCATGTGTTTATCCTTTAATAATAAATATCGGTGCATTGACCGTAACAATCCGACTGTCTTTTATAGGTCCGTGTATTTTTTGGCTGTACCACGCGCTTTATCGACGGGATATTTTTGTGCGTTCAGCATTATTTTATGATTCGCTGCCGCGATCAGATCAATGCCTAATTTATCGCTCAGCTGGAGCAGATATAGCAGCACATCGGCGCACTCATGGCTCACCGCCGTGCATGCTTCGGGTGAAAGCTGTTTTGATTGCTCTTCAGTGAGCCATTGAAAATGTTCAACCAATTCCGAAGCCTCAACCGACAACGCCATCACCAAATTTTTGGGTGATAAAAATTGCTCCCAATCCCGTTCGGCGGCAAAGCTACGAAGCTTAAGGCACAGCGCTTCCAAATCGTTCATGTCGGTTTACGCAGGTAGCTCACTCGCAGCCACATCGTGCCTTCACGGCTTACAAAGTCGGTTGGCCGCTCTTTGGCGTCAAGGTCATAGCAAATTTCGAATTCGCGGCCACTGTCTGATACGCGATAAATAGCCGGAATACGTTTGCCTTTGTTCGGCCCCTCTTTGCCGAGCACATCGATGCGACGCGGCTCACCGGCCAGCTCATCGCCGAAAAAAAACAGCGTTCCGACCTCGGTATATCGCGAGCCACTGTTGAAATCACGAGTGCCATAATCGGTACCATTAATTTTCAACTCAAACGAGGGTGGCAAAGAAAATGGCCGTCCGCCAAGGTCGGCATTTTTAACGGTCCAGATACCAATCAACGTGGTGTCAACAACCCGCTCACGGGCACGATGACGATCCGTCTCCTGTTGCGTGGCGCAGCCAAAAGTAAAGGCCATCAACAAGATCGCCAGACCGCTTGCGCTAAATCTCGTCAACATGGCTTGCCTGTTTTATTAACTGTCAAAAAAATTACTGAGATCATCACTGTCCGGCGCATTGGATGGTGTCGAAGCTGGCGTGGGGGCGGAGGTGGGGACGGGCGCTGTGGATGCAGGTGCAGGCGCCGCGGCCGCATTACCCCCTGCCAGTCCAAGCGCTTCTTGCAGATTGCGCTCAACGGTCGGCTGATCCATGGGATTGCGGCCTTGCGACCGCAACAACATGCGCGAGGGCAAATCAAGCAAGCGCACTTCCGCCAGCCGTTGATTGGCCGCCACTGTCAGCGTCGGCAGCAGATAGGTATTGCGCCAGCCTGGATTAGCGCGATCCATCGCATCGATGATCGCTTGTTGCGAACGGGTGATACCGGCGAGAATTTCCGCGAGTTGTTGCGGCGTAAGGTTCATAGCGCGTCCCTGGTGATTTTTTGATAGACGTAACCGTAGCGATATATTAACGCGAGAAAACTTTTAAAATTTATTTATGCTTTCCATTCTGTTTTTATCGACGCGCTGCACCTTCGCCATTTAGTGAGTTCCCTGCTCCAACACATAGCGCGCCCCAGCGTCCTGACCGAGCACCTTCACCAGATACGGCATCACCGCTTGCAGAGTGGCATGCAAGGTCCATGGTGGATTGAGCACAAACAGGCCACTGCCGTGCATGCCAAAGCCATCCTCGCCGGGCTTATTCACGGTCAGGCTGACATGCAGCCAGTTTTTAGCCGGCAATCGTTTAAGCTTGTCGGGCAATTGGCGGGCATCGAGCCGCGATAATTGCGGATACCAAACCACATAAACACCGGTCGCGAAACGACTTAACGCGTCTTCCAGCGCGCTCACTACATTGCGGTAATCAGCTTTGTCTTCATAGGAAGGATCTATCAATACCAGCGCACGGCGTGGCGGCGGCGGCAGCAGCGCCTTGATACCCGCAAAGCCGTCACCCGCCTGCACGCTCGCCCGGCGACCCAATTCGCGAAAATTATTTTGCAACAATTCACTATCGTTGCTGTGTAATTCAAACAGCTTTAAACGATCTTGTGCGCGCAAACTTTGATGGGCAATCCACGGTGAGCCGGGATAGGCTTTGAGTAAGCCGTCCGGATTTAGCGCGCGCACCAGATTCACATAATCCGCGAGCGCGGCGGGCAAATCCTGCCGCCCCCATAAGCGGCCAATGCCATCAACATATTCCGCCAATTTGGTTGCATAGCCTGCATCCAGCGCGTAAAGACCGGCACCGGCATGCGTATCCACATACCAGAATGGCGTATCTTTTTCGCCCAGATAGCGGGTAAGCGCAACCAGCAGGAAGTGTTTCAATACGTCAGCGTGATTGCCGGCGTGGAAGGCGTGACGATAACTGAGCATTGATTTGACATCATAAAAGCAGGCAACGAGTATTCTATTTTAGGGGTTTGTCAACGCTTTGGACACAACCCGGCAGTAATATCCGCACTCAATCGGTTGCCGGTCACGCCTGATCGACTGCAAATGATTTACCGCCGCCGTAGCTGGATAACGCTTTTACATCGCCACCTCGGCTCACTTTCACTGCACAATATTTTACTTCGGCAATTTTTCCGAATGGATCAAGTGCTGCATTGGTGAGCAGGTTCGCGGCGGCCTCATAGTAGGCAAACGGCATAAACACCGAACCGACGGGAATACCTTCATCAGCGCGTGCGGCAATTGCAATAGCGCCACGCCGTGATTCAATGGTGATGGTGTCACCCGCAAAGGCTGCAAGGCGGCGCAGATCAAGTGGGTTCATACTCGCCACCGCCGCAGGTTCCAGCGCATCCAGGACGCTCGCCCGGCGCGTCATCGAGCCGGTATGCCAATGCTCCAGCTGACGGCCCGTGATAAGCACGAACGGATAATCTTTATCCGGGCGCTCATTCGCAGGAATAATATCGGCGGGAACGAATGTGGCGCGACCGTCACCGGTCGGAAAGCGATCAACGAACACGACAGGTTGGCCCGGGTCGTTATCATCCACACAGGGGTAAGTAACACTCGACTCGCGATTCAATCGATCCCACGAAATACCTGCAATCGACGCCATCGAGTGGTGCATCTCCTCGTAGACCGCGGCCACACCACTTTCTTCGCCCTGATAATTCCAATCAAGGCCAAGCCGCTTGGCAAGCTGCTGGATGATCCATAAATCCTGACGGGCATCGCCGGGTAAATCGAGCGCACGCCGTCCCAGCTGCACCATACGATCGGTGTTGGTGACGGTGCCCATTTTTTCTGGCCACGCCGAAGCCGGAAAAACAACATCTGCCAGATACGCCGTTTCAGTCAGAAAAATATCCTGCACCACCAGCATCTCCAAATTCGCCAAACCTGCGCGTGCGTGATTCGCATCCGGGTCTGACATCGCCGGATTTTCGCCCATCACGTACATGCCCTTTATTTTTCCATCATGAGCGGCATCCATGATTTCAACCACCGTAAGACCAGGTTTGTTATCAAGTTTGGTGTTCCAGTATTTCTCGAACCGTGCGTGCGCTTCCGGATTATCAACGCGTTTGTAATCGGGGAACATCATCGGGATCAGCCCTGCATCAGATGCGCCCTGCACATTGTTTTGGCCACGCAATGGATGCAAGCCTGCGCCCGGCTTGCCAACCTGGCCCGTCATTAATGTTAATGCAATCAAACAGCGCGCATTGTCCGTGCCGTGCACATGTTGCGAGATACCCATGCCCCACAAAATGATGGACGCTTTGCTGCTGGCATAGGCACGCGCCACCTCACGCAAAGTCTCAGCCTGAATCCCGCACAATGGAGCCATCGCTTCCGGCGAAAAGCCTTTGGCATTTTCTTTCAGTGCTTCAAAGTTGTGGGTACGGTTTTTGATAAATTCCGCATTTACCAGACCTTCATCAATAATGGTGTAGATCATGGCGTTTAACAGTGCCACATCCATATCCGGCTTGAACTGCAGATAACGCCAGGCATGACGCGCAATATCATTCTTGCGCGGATCAGCCACAATTAATTTCGCGCCATTTTTGGCAGCATTTTTTATCCATGTTGCTGCGACCGGATGATTTGAAGTCGGGTTGGCACCGATCAAAAAAATCACCTCGGCTTTAGCCACATCCGCTACCTGATTCGAAACCGCACCCGAGCCGACGCCTTCCAGCAACGCCACCACGGATGACGCGTGACAGAGCCTTGTACAGTGATCAACATTGTTGGTACCAAAGCCGGTACGAACCAGTTTCTGGAACAGGTAGGCTTCTTCGTTGCTGCCCTTGGCCGAGCCGAAACCGGCGAGCGCGTTGGGCCCATGTTGATCTCGAATTTTGGCGAGTGTGGCACCGGCTAAATCGAGCGCTTCATCCCAGCTTGCTTCGCGAAATACATCGCGCCAATTTTCGGGATCCATATTGAAATCAGCACTCTTCGGCACACCCGTTTTACGAATCAGCGGCGTGGTGAGGCGTTGCCGATGATGCGCATAATCAAAACCATAGCGGCCCTTCACGCACAATCTGCTTTGATTCGACGGCCCATCGCGACCCTCGACGCGAATGATTTTATTTTTTTTCACATGATAAGTAAGCTGACAACCGACGCCGCAATAGGGGCACACGGAATCAACTGTTTTATCCGCTTTGATTTCATAGGCCTCCTTCGCCGGCGCTAACGCACCAGTCGGACAAGCCTGCACACATTCACCACAGGCAACACAAGTGGATGCGCCCATCGGGTCGTCTTGATCAAACACGATTTTGGAATCCGCGCCGCGAAACGCATAGCCGATCACATCATTGGCCTGCTCTTCCCGACAGGCTCGCACACAGCGGGTACATTGGATGCAGGCATCGAGGTTTACCGTCATCGCCGGATGCGAAAAATCCGCGTGGGGTTGCAGGCGCGAGTTGAAGCGTGAAGTTTCAACACCCAATAGACTTGCCCATTTTAATAGCTCATTTTCACCAGGCTTGTAGTCTTTTTTAGGCGCGTCGGCGGTCAATAATTCCATCACCAATTTTTGCGCATGCACTGCCCGTGGTGAATCGGTGGCGACGTCCATATTGTTCGTTGGATAACGACAACAGGAAGGGGCCAGCACGCGCTCACCCTTAATCTCGACCACACAAGCACGACAATTGCCGTCAGCGCGATAACCAGGTTTGTAGCAGAGATGCGGGATATCTTTACCATGCTGTTTGGCAATTTCAATCAGGGTTTGATCAGCAAATGCGGTGATGGTTTTGCCATCCAGAGTGAATTCGACAAGCTGGCGTTTGATCGCTGAATCAGTCATGGCATGCATCATGAAATCTCGTGCGCAAAATGTTTAATCACACACCGAATCGGATTCGGTGCGGCCTGACCCAAGCCGCAAATCGAAGCATCAACCATCACTTGCGAAAGCTCTTCGAGCAGCGAAGTTTTCCATTTTTTTTCTGCTAGCAACTGCACCGCTTTTTCAGTGCCAACGCGACATGGCGTGCATTGGCCGCAGCTTTCGTGCTCAAAAAATTTCATCAAATTAAGTGCGGCATCACGTGCTTTATCCTGCTCGGACAGTATCACGATCCCGGCGGAGCCGATGAAACAGCCATAGGGTTGTAGCGTATCGAAATCAAGAGGAATATCCCCCATGCTCGCTGGCAAAATTCCGCCCGATGCGCCTCCGGGCAAATAAGCATAAAAGCGATGACCCTCACGCATGCCGCCGCAAAATTGTTTGATCAGCTGATTTACCGTAATGCCTGCCGGTGCCAGCTTCACACCGGGATTATTCACGCGACCGGAAACCGAGAATGAACGCAGACCTTTGCGGCCATTCATGCCATGACTTGAAAACCAGGCAGCCCCTTTTTCCAGAATATCGCGCACCCAAAACAGGGTTTCAAAGTTGTGTTCCAGGGTGGGGCGATCAAATAATCCCACCTGCGCCACATACGGTGGCCGCAGCCGTGGCATGCCGCGTTTGCCTTCAATGGATTCGATCATCGCCGACTCTTCACCGCAGATATAAGCGCCCGCACCGCGTCGTAGCTCGATATGAGGCAACATTTTTCCACCGGGTGGATCAGCTTTCAATACCGCTAATTCAGTTTCCAATATGGCACGGCAATGGTGATATTCATCGCGCAAATAAATGTAAATCGCATCAATGCCGACAAGGTACGCCGCAATCAGCATACCTTCCAAAAACCGATGCGGATCGCGCTCAAGATAATAACGATCCTTGAATGTTCCAGGCTCGCCTTCGTCGATATTGACGACCAGCAAACGCGGTGCGGCCCCAGTGCGAACAATGCGCCATTTGCGGCCAGTGGAAAATCCCGCGCCGCCCAAACCGCGCAAGCCGGAGTCTTCCATTTCTTTGATCGTCGCATCGGCATCACGTTTGCCGCAGACCACATCCTGATAAGTTTGATAACCAAACTCCGCTCTGTAGGCGGCGAGCGAAGCATAAATGCCTGGAACACCGCTTATTTGCTTGACTTTGACTGCATGAATAATGCTCTCAACCGTGCCATCACCAAATGCGTTTTGGCCGACGCAGACCGCTGGCGCATCACTGCAGCGGCCAATACACGGCACCGCCAGCACGCGTACATCCTTGCCTAACATGGCAGGCAATCTGTCGAGCAATTCATGGGCACCCGCCATGGCACAACTCAGCGTGTCACACACCCGCACCGTTAATGCGGCAGGCATTTCTTCGCCTTCTTTTAACACATCAAAGTGATGATAAAAAGTGGCGACTTCATAAACTTCGGCTTGCGCAAGCTTCATCGCCTCGGCCAATGCATTGATATGAGCTGCAGAAAGTGCGCCAAATTTATCCTGAATCAGATGCAAATACTCAATCAGCAAATCGCGTCTTATTTCAACGCCAAATTTTGAGGCCCCCAGCAATGCTGCAATATCTGCACGCGCCTGCGGATCCACCTGACGGCCCTTGGGTGTACCTCTGGCAGAACCTTTGAGCGTTCCTTGGAGCGCAGTGCGAGCCTTCATAGTGCTGCGCACTTCAGCAAGCGGGATGGTGATGGTGGTGCGCTCGTTCATGGGGAGCTCTCGAAAAATAGGCTCGTGCGTTTTATGGGCGATATTGTTTCAATCAGGCAGCATCAAAAGCATAACCACCGATGTCATCACGGCACATGATAAGCATCAAGACAGCAGCGCACACGACCCGTCGTCAGGCGTAATCTGTTCGCGTAAAATCAAGCACTATGTTTATTCAACTGCTGTCTGATCTTCATTTCGAAGTTGATCCTACTTTCAAACCGATGCCAGCACCACGTGCAAATGTTTTGGTGCTCGCGGGTGATATTGGCGGGCAGGGTCGTGGCGACGGTAGCGGCAGCAAGCTGAATCGTGATAACCCCTACGGATTAAACGCGTTTTCACCCAAGCTGGGCAATTGGCCCTCGCCGGTTTTATATGTGCCGGGCAATCATGAATATGACGGCGCAGATGTTGATAACACTCACACAGCGCTGCAGCAGGAATGTGCCGCATTGGGTATTACCTGGCTTGATCGTGAGGTCGTGATAATCGACGGTGTACGCTTCATCGGCAGCACCTTGTGGACTGACTTCGAAGCACTCTCGCAATGGCCCGATCACATGCCCGGCGCGATGACGCGCAACATGAGCATGCGCGAAAAATCCTATCGCGCCGCCAGCCACCATTTGAAAGTGACCGGCACCACGCGCTTCGGTGAAGCCTTTGATGCGCCGGCGGTTGCTGCACTAAGTCGCGAACATCAGACCTGGCTTGCAGCCGCGCTAGCTCAACCCTTCATCGGCAAGACCGTCGTTGTGACCCACTTTGCACCCAGTCTGAAAAGCGCCGACCCCCGCTTTGGCATCAGCCCCGGCACGGCAGGATTTTGCAATCACCTGGATGCACTGGTTGGGCAAGCCGATGTATGGATGCACGGCCATTTGCATTGCCGCCTGGACTATCGGCTCAATGGTTGTCACGTGGTGGCGAATCCGCTGGGCTATGCGAAGCGAGGCGAGCAGATTGGGTTTGACCGAGGGCGGTTGATTGAAGTTGAGTGAAATTGATTGAAGTTGAATGAAGGCGGATGAGATGAAGTTTTGCGCATGCCATCAAGTTGGCGCTTGAGGCTATTTCACAATCGCTAACTTGGGCCCCGGATGCGCGCCCGCGATGGGCAGCTTACGGAGCCTATTAGACCTGCGCTTCAATATTTTTTTGTCTTGAGTTAAATCCGCTTCGGCGTACCTTGATTGCTAATTAATCATTTTATAAATTGGCGCATTAAATCACCTCGTCTCAAGTCTTTTTATGACACGGCGTCTTCCGCGTCGCCTGAAACTCAAGCCTTGCCGCAACGCTCACGAGACCAACTTATTACCGATGAGATTCAACATCTCCTCTTGAAAAGTCGGTGGCCCGTAGCCATTGACGCGCTGCTGACCCGTGTAGTGTCCAGTGCGATCACTTTCCTGCTCGGTGTAGATAAGCGGACGAAACGTTTTCTTCGAATACGCCTGCAGCCATTGCAATGATTTGAACGGAATCCGGCTACCGACAGGAAGCGCTAAATCAACCTCAAAAGTTCGCCATACAGTCCAGGCGGGCAGCACAATCACCTTCGCCTGATGTGGCGTCATCCAATCCGGCAAATGACTTGTCTCGCGAACCCAACCGCAAGCAAAGTTGACACAAGGATCAATGGGCCGCTCGGCATAAATTTTACAGCCACCGAGTTTGGCACCACCCGAATGCGGGCAGGGTTTACCGGGCAATACCGGTGTGTCAAAAACGTTAATGCGTACCCAGCCATCACAACAGGCGGTGCAAGGTTGACACTGACGTCGGTGCGCTAATGGCGCTAATGGCGTTAATGGCTTTAATGGCATTGCGTCGCAATTCTCATTTCAGTGCTTGCAATAAATGACTAAAATAATCCGCCCATGAGCGTAGGGCTGGCTCAGGCGGGGTGATGTAAATTCGATTCACGATATTGAACTGAGTACAGGAATCTGGAACGCTTTTTTTAAAGATGCTGCACTGTATCTGCCGACAGGAAAGCGGTCAAGCAACCGGCACTATGGTGAAACCGCACCACTTTCTCAACGGCGCTGATAATTTTCGCTCCCATCGTGCTTGAATTCGGCCCGGCCCGAACGATTGCGTGAGCACGCGAATTTGGTGTCACATGCGAATTTCTGAGAATTTTGGGTCCGGTTTTTATTATTACATCACCCTTGAGCAGCCTCATATTTCTTCACCAGTCGGCTCACTGTCGTGAAATGCACCCCAAAATAATCTGCAATCGCCGCCATCGTATGGCGGCCTGATAGATAAGCTACCGCGATCGCATCATCGCGCTCATACGCGCTGGCATAGTCGGCCAGCTCACGCGTCATTGCCCGACGTTGTGCTTTGGGAATTTCGAGCAGTTTGGGCTTCTGGTTGAGTTTGATCTGCATCTTTTTGATAAACGATGCTGAGCCCAAATAAATCTGGCCTTGTAGATGATTCCAAACGCTGTCCAGCCCTTTGCCTTCATCGACAAAGGCAATGTATTTAACTCTTGCGCGAGCCCGCTGGCGGGCAAATTGCGACAGGATGAAATCGGTTTGCAGCCAGTCTGGTTTCGGCGCTTGACCGCAGGTGGCGCGATAGCTGCTCCACGGCCAGCGTTCTAGCTGCCGTACCATCTTAGCGCGGAGCGGATTGAGTACCACGTAGCGGGCGAGGTCGAGCAGGTAGCTTTCTTTGTCGACCAAGATGGCTTTGAAGCGCCCTTGAAAAATAGGGCCTGCGCGACTGTGTGTGCGATTGAATAGCTGGGTGTAGACGCCATTTAGCTGGCGCATCCCTTGGGACAGATTGGCATCAGGTGTCTCGATGACGATATGGTAATGGTCGGTCATTTGACAGTAGGCATGGCACACCCAGTTAAACCGGGCGCAGACTTGGCCTAGCGTGGCGAGCCAGGCAACGCGGTCTTCATCTGATAAATAAATGTCGTCCCGCGCATTGCCACGCGAGGTGACGTGATAAAGCGCGCCGGCGAATTCTAGTCTTAGGGGTCTGGCCATGCTGATGATAGTAGCAGATTATGCTTGGCGTATAATAATAGAAGACCTGACCCCAGCGGTCGCCGCGGTTGGAACCCAAGCTCGCTTATGTATCACCTCAATCCGCCCTACTTCAAAGCTATCGCCATGTTCAGTACCTACGGAAAGACAAAATGAAATTCATCATGAAAAGCGTGACACTGTTAGCTATTACAGTGCTGCCTGCATGCCAAACTCCCGGCATCAATATTAAGGAAAATGCCCCCTCAATGGCCCCGGTTTTACCAGAAGACAATAGTACGGCGGTCAATTTATTATCGAAGCAAGACCTGCCATTGCGCGCCGTTTCAATCATAGAAAAACTAGTAGTACAAAACAAAATTCCAGCGCAATATGCCGCACAGTTTGTGGCCATGCTGGGTGTCGAGTCAGCAGCAGATAAGCTCCATTTCACCGGCATGTCGCCATGGAGACCCGCAGCACTGGATACTCTCGGCCTAGAGGCGATGGACGCCATACAGGAAATTGTGGCGGCAGCCAAAACCCATCGCGTGGTGATCATTAACGAATCACACTGGCATCAACGTCATCGGGCGTTCGCGCAGTTGCTGGCGAAGGAGTTACGGTCAATTGGTTACACACATTTAGGTCTTGAAGCATTGTTACCCGGTACCGGTGCGCAAGTAAGATTGAATGGACCCAAGGTTGGCATGGGTTTTTATACGGCAGATCCTTTTTTTGCTGACTTCATTCGCCAGGCAGCAGTGATGGGCTATGAGGTGTTTGACTATGAACAGCGCCCCGACCAGGAAGCGGCCGCAGGTACTGACCGGGCAGGTGCGCTCACCGCCAGAGAACGAGCAGAAGCCGAGAATATTTCAGCCGTTTTGAACGCCAACCCCAACGCAAAAATCATGCTGTATGTTGGGGGAGGACACGGCATGAAAACACCCGCCCCCAATAACCGGGCCATGATGGCGCTAGAGCTCAAACAAATGACCGGTATCGACATTCTTTCCATAGAGCAAGCGGCGGGTACACCCATCAGCATTCCATCATTCAGTTCGCCGAAATACCAGGCAGTGGAGCCGCTCTTGGCCAAGAAGCGGTCAACCGTGATGCGCCTTAAAGACCGACAGTGGCTCACATCGCCCGGCTATGACTTCACCGTATTCCATCCGCGATTGCCTGAAATTGATGGCCGCGCTGGGTGGATGGAAATGGAAGGATACCGACAATTGCATCGGGTCAAATTAGCGCCATTGAGCGAAAGAACACTCCTGCGCGCACGCGCAACACCGCTCACTGAGGGCAATATCGCCTACGATCAAGTAGTAATCGCGCCAAACCAAACCGACGCCACGCTTTTCCTGCCCATCGGTGCATATGAGTTATTTCGTGAGTTTGAATCGGGGGTGACTGAGAAGTTGGCGAGTGTGATGGTTAAGTAGCGCTGATACCCGCGAACTCAAACAAACTATACGGCTACTACACGCCAATCAAAGTCAGGCATCTTAGCGAACAAGTTCAACCCGATGGTGCAGGATAAATTGATGTCTATCCGCGTTCGTGCATCAAGAATCATTTTTATTACCTTGATAGCGGCTGGGTTTGTGTTTGCTTGGCGATGGGTTAATTCACCAACCGGTGATGGCGCCAACCAGAAGATGGAAAACAAAAATGATGTGCGCTTAAAAAAACACCATTGGCATTACTTTGAATTGAAACGATTTATGACTGCATGGATTAAGCAAGGTCAACAAACGCTTCGAGGTTGACGCCCCGGAGTATTTTGAAATCGGCAACTATTCTCGTCAGCAAACCATAACCGTCGTGTATGGCGGTGGTGGCACACCTAATCAGGGTATTAGCTTTGATGCCGAGGTTGCGTAAGATAAATTCACATTGAGCAACATTTTCATTGGAGGCGGTATGAAAGTGATGAACTTTATGAATAGGATTCAAACTCGGCAATGCTGTGCAATATGGGTAATGGCGTTATCGTCGTCGTTATCGTCAAAGTTGGCATACGCCGACTATTCGTGTAAATCCAAGGAGCTTGATCCGACTCCACAGCAAAAGGAAATGTTTGCGCGCGGGGCGGCAGCCATGCGGGCGGCGTTTTTGCCCCCGCCAGAGGGCTGGCGAATGCAAGACCCGTCGTACCAAACGCCATCAGGAAAATTTTGCCCTGACTTCAAAAATGATCCCGTAAAGTTTGACGCATCGGTTCTCTACATCAGCATGCCCAGCCTTGAGCAGCGGCGACAGCAACGCGCGGCGGACGTTACTATGCGGCGCGAACTTGACGAATTGAATACGCTGCCACCCGGCCTGCAGGCACAGGTCACCGCCTTTGACGCCGAGAATGCCGCATTTAACAAAGAGCGGCGTGATGCGGAACGCGCCAAAGACAGTGACTTAGCGCAGGCCAAAAGTGCTCAGGCTCAGGATGCATCCAGAAAGGCATACAAAATCCGCGACGATCATTCGACGTCCATCCAATTAAAACAGCGCGCCATTTATACCAAGTTTGAAAAAGCATTGAAGCAGGATCAAGAGTTGGCATTCAGGGTAACGCTTGAGGCGAATGGCACGGCCAATAAATCGGATGCCAATAACGAGCGGATGTTGTTCGGTCCAGCCAATATCACAACTAATCAGGCCACCGACAAATTGGTGCGCATCATTAGCGCCATACAGCGTAACGAAGATGCCACTGCGGAACAATTTGCGGTTGTCAACGGGCTCATTGACCGGGCAAAATTACAGGGATTAGTGGCGGGCAATCTTCCGTCAATGGAGGATTCGAAAGCGTTGTTTGCCAAGCAGGACGAAATCATTGCGCAGCAGCGTATCAAATCAATTGAACAACAAAAATTGGCCGATGCCGAACGTCAGAGCGAACAAGCTGCCGCGCGCGCGATTAAACAAAAGGCAGCGGCAGCGAACACACCGAGCACACCTTAATCGCACACAATCTCCTGCATAGATAACTGCGCAGGTTAGGGCTCAGCATGAATTCTGAGGATGACGAAGGCAATACGGCCAGCATCTTGCCATCGCGTTTCGATCTAGCGTCGGTGTCAGTCAGTACGACAGCAACATTGCGCGCGCCGATGATGGCTTCGGTGCAGGGCTCATTTTCAGGCTAATCATGTGCCGGCACCTCGACAATAAAATCTGTGCCGCGTACGTCAATGATCGAATGCACTGCAGCATCTGCACGTTCGCAGGCGTGTGTTTGGCAATCAGGCTTGTGCACATGCGTACGGTATTAACGACAAGGCGCGCGTCCAGATTGCTCTCGTGTGTCAGTTGATTGAAAGCGCAATTCTCAATCGCAAACCCTAGCATTGGCGGGCATCTTCAAACGTTTTTACTTTAAGATGCCCGTCCTGTTTGAGCCTTCATAAAAATTTATAATCGCTTGGAAAAGTAAGCCAAGATCTTGGCTTTGTCCGCGCGCAACATTTTCAAGTTAGGCTACGGCAAGCTTGGTTGCTCAACGCGCCTGTGCGCCAGGATGGCTGGCATGAATGCAAACAGCAAGAGCATGACGAGATAGACCGAACCGGCCACAGGGTCGCGACTGGCGATGAACTGCTTGAGCGATTGACCTTGCAACACCGTCGCTAGCAGCAACTCGGCAAGCACCAACATCGCGAATGCGGCGACGCCTACTGGCAGCCGAACTGACAGGCGCGTCGACAGATCGAACCGCCGAATCACATAACGAGCCGCCAGCACAATGGCGACGAACATGAACGGCATTTCCAGCAGCTCGGCATATCTCACGCCCATTCGCGGGACGAGAAATGGCACCCGAACCATGCCAAAGACAAACCCCGTACCCATCACGAGAATGAAATACAGAACCGCAGGCTTGAGGTTATGCATTTTTTTCAAAAGCTGTTTTGTAATCACGTCGGAGGCTTAAATTAGATGTCGCCTTCGACCAATCACTCAGCGTCCGCATTGAAAATACACTTGCCACCGGAACACGCTATCAAGGCATTGCGCTTGACTTTTGGCATCAATTTGCCGACGCGTATTTCGATGGCTGCTCGGCGCTGCGGGGTGAGTGTGCGAATATAGTCGGCATCAAGCTTTGACCAGAAGCCACCGTATTTTTCCATTTCCAATATGGTTGGTTCGATATCCGCGCCGTCGAAAATTCTATACGCGGCAACCATGATGCCCGTGCGATTTTGCCCGGATCGACAATGGACAAATAGTGGTTTAGGTTGGGTTCGTGCAATCGCAAGAAAGCGGGCAATGTGATCATCTACTTTTGCGGGCGCCAGAAATACCAGCGGTTCCCAATCGCGAATTTGAAAATACTGAATCTCTCGAACGTCGCGGCTGTTAATCACGGCCGCCTCAAACGCAGTGCGGTCATCTTGAAATAATTCCAGACTGACGACCGTCTTGACCCCTAAGTCGACCAATGCGGCCGCTGCCACCGGGCCAGGATGTGCACCACGCCACAATGTTTGTTCACTCACTACGCATGAGTTTGCTATCTTCTGGTCAAGCGGAAATGCGCAGGAAAGCTCAATCCGTGTCGGCGCCTTGGCGCAACCGATGATTAGCACAATCATGAAAATCATGGCCGCAGAAACAAGATTTAGATAACGGAAACATGTTGGCATCGATAGCTTTCAGTGATGGGTCGTGCCGGAAAGTTTGGGAACTCAAACTTGGCCCCAAGCTCACTCGTCGCGCGCTATTGCCGCGGAAGTACGAAAGTTCCGTTTTGAATAAGTGATAACGATTGTCATGCGGCACCGTCAGTCAAATCCACACCTAACTAAAAAATTTAAAACACTAGCATTAGCGGACATCTTCAAGCTTTTTTGCCTTAAAACACCCGCCAATAATAGACTTTGCTACAGTGTATAAGCCAATCGTACGGCTTGATCAATGGCGCGTTTTGCATCGAGTTCACCGGCTTCGAACGCGCCGCCGATCAAATGTGTTTTGACGCCTGCGGCTTGCAGCGGTGCTAATAACTCCTGCAATGGCTCCTGCCCGGTGCAGAGCACGATAGTGTCGCATTCGATGAGGGTGGGGTTTTCGTGTTTTTCACCAAAGCTGATATGCAGGCCTTTCGCGTCGATGCCTTCGTAATTCACACCGGCCAGCATTTCAACTTTTTTCTTTTTCAATGCAGCGCGATGAATCCAGCCGGTGGTTTTGCCGAGTCCTTTGCCGGGCTGCGAGGCCTTGCGTTGCAGCAGCGTGACCTGGCGTGCTGGCGCTGTCACTTCCGGTTTGATCAGCCCGCCACGGGTCTGCGCAGGGTCGCCGACACCCCATTCACGTTTCCAGGCATCAAGATCCATTGTCGGCGAATGATCTTCCACCAAAAATTCTGATACATCAAAACCAATGCCACCCGCGCCCAGTACGGCGACGCGTTTACCCACCGGTTTTTTATGCAGCAACACATCGATATAGCTCAGCACATTCGCACCATCTTGCCCGATGATTTTTGGGTTTCGGGGTGAAACACCGGTGGCGATCACGACTTCATCGAAGCCTTTGAGATCATCAGCACCAACCCGCTTGTTCAAATGCAGCCGCACCCCGGTGACCTCGATACGCTTGGTAAAATAGCGCAGCGTTTCATGAAACTCTTCTTTGCCGGGAATCTGTTTGGCCATGTTGAATTGGCCGCCGATTTCGCTCGCAGAATCAAACAAATCAACTTCATGCCCGCGTGCTGCGAGTTCGGTCGCGCAGGCGAGCCCGGCTGGCCCGGCACCGATCACGGCGATGCGCTTTTTCTGGATGGCTTTGGTAAACACCAATTCTGTTTCATGACACGCCCGCGGATTGACCAGGCACGATGCGAGTTTTTGTTGAAACACATGATCAAGACACGCCTGATTGCAGCCGATGCAGGTGTTGATTTCATCGGCGCGGCCCTCAGCCGCTTTGTTGACAAACTCAGGATCGGCCAATAGCGGCCGCGCCATCGAAACCATATCGGCACAGCCATCGGCAATAATTTTTTCACCCACTTCAGGCGTGTTGATGCGATTGGTGGTGATGAGCGGGATACTTACTTCCGCTTTCATCTTCTTCGTCACCCATGCAAATGCCGCGCGTGGCACCGAGGTGGCGATGGTTGGCACCCGCGCTTCATGCCAGCCAATGCCGGTGTTAATCAGCGTGGCCCCGGCGACTTCAATCGCTTTGGCGAGCATCACCACCTCTTCCCAGCTTTGGCCGTCAGGCACCAGATCAAGCATCGACAGACGATAGATGATGATGAAATCTTTGCCCACCGCCTCGCGCATACGCCGCACCACTTCAACCGGAAAGCGCATACGATTCGCGTAGCTGCCGCCCCATTCATCGGTGCGCTGATTGGTGGTCGCGACTAAAAATTCATTGATGAAATAGCCTTCCGAGCCCATCACCTCCACACCGTCATACCCGGCCTCGCGCGCCAGCACCCCGGCACGAACGAAAGCTTTGATCTGCCGCTCAATACCGGCGCTGGACAGCTCGCGCGGCTTGAATGGCGTGATAGGTGATTTGATGGCCGAGGGCGCAACCGATAATGGGGTGTAGCCATAGCGCCCCGCGTGCAAAATCTGCAGCGCGATTTTACCGCCCGCTTCGTGCACTGCATCGGTAATCACGCGGTGTTTTTTGGCCGCCCTCGATGACGATAAACGCGAACCAAATGGCGAGAGCCAACCGACAATATTCGGTGCAAATCCACCGGTGACAATCAAGCCTACGCCACCCCGCGCACGCTCGGCAAAGTACGCCGCCAACTTTGGAAAGTCGCGGGACTTGTCTTCAAGCCCGGTGTGCATGGAGCCCATGAGCACACGATTTTTCAGAGTAGTGAAACCAAGATCAAGCGGGGCCAGCAGGTTCGGATAAGGAAGCTGCGGGAACGGAAGGGTTGAAGACATGTTTTGCTCCGGGGTTTGCGGCCAGCATTTTTATAAAACAAAACGGCTGCCCAATAAAGGGACAGCCGTGTGTGGATGACTCATGACATTTTGGAAATTTATAAAACCGACTTCAGCAGTCGGCCCATATCCGCCGGGTTCTTGGTAACTTTGATACCGCACTCTTCCATCACCGCCAGTTTTTCCTGCGCGGTACCTTTGCCACCGGAAATAATCGCGCCGGCATGGCCCATGCGTTTACCGGGAGGCGCGGTCACACCCGCAATAAAGCCGATAACCGGTTTCCTCATATGGGTTTTCATCCAGCGTGCGCAAGTTTCTTCATCATCGCCGCCGATTTCGCCGACCATAATCACGGCATCGGTTTCTGGATCGTCGTTGAACATTCTCATGACGTCAAGGTGCTTCAAACCATTCACCGGATCGCCACCAATGCCTACGCAAGTCGATTGGCCCAACCCCAATTCCATCAACTGACCCACTGCTTCATAGGTCAGCGTGCCAGAGCGCGAGACCACGCCGATGCGGCCTTTTTTATGAATATGACCCGGCATGATACCGATCTTGATCTCTTCGGGCGTAATCACACCGGGGCAGTTGGGCCCGATCAAAATGGTGCTCTTGCCCTGCATTCTGTAACGGGTCTTGATCATGTCGCGAACCGGAATACCTTCGGTAATGCAGATGACCAATTCCAGGCCCGCATCAACAGCTTCATCAATGGCGGCGGCGGCAAAAGGCGGTGGCACATAGATGACTGATGCGGTCGCACCGGTTTGCTTTTTGGCTTCGGCTACCGTTTCAAAAATCGGGATGCCTTCGTAGGATTGGCCGCCTTTTTTAGGCGTAACGCCTGCCACAAAACAATTTGCGCCATTCGCATACTCCTTGCACATTTTGGTGTGGAACATGCCGGTTTTACCCGTGATGCCCTGGGTAATAACGCGGGTATTTTTATCGATCAGGATGCTCATTATTTTGTTCCCTCTGTTTCTTCTGTTGCTTTGATACCTTTAGCAGCAGCGACAACACGTTCAGCGGCTTCGGCCATATTGTTTGCCGAGATAATTGGCAAGCCTGAGTCTTTTAAAATCTGGCGGCCGAGCTCTTCGTTGGTGCCTTTCATGCGTACCACCAGCGGCACCTTCAATTGCACTTCGCGAGCCGCGGTGATGACACCGTTGGCAATCACGTCGCACTTCATGATGCCGCCAAAAATATTCACCAGAATCGCCTTGAGGTGCGGATTTTTCAGCATGATCTTGAAGGCTTCGGTTACCTTCTCGGTCGTGGCACCACCGCCCACATCAAGGAAGTTGGCCGGTGAGCCACCGTAAAGTTTGATCACGTCCATGGTCGCCATGGCCAAGCCTGCACCATTGACCAGGCAACCAATATCACCATCAAGCGAGATATAGGCGAGATCAAACTTGCTAGCTTCCACTTCGGCCGGGTCTTCCTCATCCAGATCGCGCATGGCGACGATTTCGGGATGACGATAGAGCGCGTTGGCATCGAAATTCAGCTTCGCATCCAGCGCCAGCACTTTGTTGTCGCCGGTGTAAATCAGCGGATTGATTTCAGCGAGCGAGCAATCGATTTCATCAAACGCTTTATACAGCGACTGCATAAAAGCACGCGCCTGCGGCACGGCAATATCCGGCACCCCAATTTTGCGCGCCATCTCGTCACCTTCAGCATCCGACAGCCCTTTTACCGGATCAATCGACACCTTGAAAATTTTCTCAGGGGTGTGCTCGGCCACATGCTCAATGTCCATGCCGCCTTCTGAAGAGGCCATCAAGGTCACGCGCTGGGTGGCACGATCCACCACCATGCCAACGTAAAGTTCTTTTTTAATATCGGCGCCCTCTTCGACCAGCAAGCGCTTGACCAGGCGGCCTTCCGGGCCGGTTTGGTGGGTCACAAGGGTCATGCCAAGAATTTTGCTGGCGTAGTCACGTACTTCATCAATTGACTTAGCGACTTTCACGCCGCCACCTTTGCCACGACCACCCGCATGGATCTGGGCTTTAACTACCCATACCTTGCCACCTAAAGTTTCGGCTGCTTTGACGGCTTCATCGACCGAAAAACACGGGATACCGCGTGGTGTGGCAACACCGTATTTGCGCAAAATTTCTTTGCCTTGATATTCATGGACGTTCATGAGGAAGACTTTCTGGTTGGTCTGGCGGGGGAGTATTGAAAATTGAGGCGTTTTTTAATGATTTTTTGGTTTTGAGCATTTTACCAGCCAGGAGCGCTTTGCAAACGATTCTGCATGTTTGCGTCACTTGCTAAGCCTTATGCCACCGGGGATAAAAACGCGCTACGGCAGGCGCATCCAGCGCCAGAGCATGACATTTGTCGAGCTGGAAGGGGATGGTTTCAAGAGGCTGCTGAATCTGGCCCGCGATGGTCTGGAACGCCGTAGTCGCTACCATGCCGATCAAATCTGTGATGTGGGTACAGCCACGGGTGCCACTGAATAATCTTTTTACCTGCGCAGAAAAACCCGGACGAATCGCCAAGCCAATCAGCTTTTTATAATCCGGCACGATCTGGTCGCAATAGCTCGGATAGGGCATTGCCTCCGCAACCGCCTCGGCATCCACGATGGTCAGCGTGCGGTCAATCGTAATGCGCAGCCACATTGAATGAACCGATTCACCGGCAGGTCTGACCCCACTCTGCAATTTTAAATCAACATCTTTGCTGTCGTTAAGGTGACCTTCAATATCAAACAGTCCATCGTCGCGTTTGTACCCTCGGACATGGATACTGCGATGATGCAATGACTGGCGGGCGGCGGGATTCGTAAGCGGCATGGCGTTGAACAAAAAGGTAAAAACAGTGAGGAAGCAGTAAGTAAGCAGCGGACGTTGATTATAGAAACAAAAAGCGCGCCGTGGGGCGCGCTTTTGATGGTTTTTCGAGCTGGCGATGTTGAGTCAATACGTCTCTCGCCGTTGAAAATCCCTCACTATTTATCCAACCTGGCGATAAGTCCGAATGGCCGCTGCGAATTGCGCGCCCGTCTGGAACCTTTCGTCAAAATTCTTGGCCAGTGCCATATCGATTAAATCCGGCATCCAATCCGGCAAGGCAGGATTGTATTCGCGAATATTGGGATGGGCCTGATTGGCAATCGCAAACATCAATTGCGTCATCGATTCACCTTCAAACGGCAGGCGTCCACAGGTAAGCTGATACAAAGTCACACCAAGGGAAAATAAATCTGAGCGGCCATCAATCTTCTTGCCTGCCAATTGTTCCGGCGACATATACGACGGCGTGCCCAGCACCATACCGGTTTTGGTGCGCGATGAGTCGGTTACACGGGCAATTCCGAAATCGGTAATTTTAGGCATGTCCGCATCGGGGTCATACATGATATTGGCTGGCTTGATATCGCGATGCACGATATTCATGCCGTGTGCGTGTCCCAAGCCTTCAGCCACGCGCTCAACAATGGACAACACCGTCGCCAACGGCAGCAGATTCGGATTTTTGGTGAACGGCACCAAATCTTTGCCTTTCAAAAATTCCATTGCGATAAAGGCCAGATCATGCTCTTCGCCCGCATCAAAAATCCGCACGATGTTCGGGTGATCCAGCTTGCCTGCTGATTCCGCTTCACGAAAGAACCGATCCTTGGCTTCCTGCAACTCATCGCCTTCAAATTCAGCCGATAAAGCCATGGTTTTTATCGCGACTTCGCGGCCAATTTTGGGGTCTTTACCGAGATACACAACACCCATCGCGCCCTTGCCTAATTCCTTGTCGATCTGGTAGCGGCCCAGCATCGGTTTTTCACCACTCCCGGAGAGCACCATGGTGGCCGCATTGGTACGTGCCGCCGATGACCCGCCGAGAATGATGGTCTCGGACATCGCCTTTGCACGATTCATGCGTTCGGCAACATCGCGGAATTTGGGATCATGCTGGTTGATATACATGAAAGCGGATTCAGCTTTATTGAATTGCCGACGACGCTCGAAATCCAGCGCGAGTGAATAAATATTTTCCAGCAGCGGCTCGTCCACCGGGCATTTGCGAAATTTATCAAATGCCATATCGAGCTGGCCCTGCTGCTGAAACGCAAGACCCAGCATGCGATTGGATTCTGCACCGGCGGCATCTGATTGTTCCTTACCGCGCTCAGTCATCAGGAAGCGCTTGGTAGTGAGAAGCAGATGGCCGATCAGCAAAAGTGCCGCAGGCAGCATCAGCCGGATCCACAGGCCAGGCCCCATCATCAACGCAAAATGCGCGATCAGCAGCGTGGCAAAAATAGCCAGCGTGATCATCGCGGCCGGCCCAGCCCTAAGTTTAGGCAGGATGGCAATCAAATACGCCGCTACCAGCACAAAAGCGAGAAGTGATACCCAGTTGGCCCACGACGGTGCACGGAAAAATTGCTGCTGCAAAATCGATGATACGGCGTGCGCCAGTTTCACCACCGGTGGTAGTGCGCCAATCGGAGTCGACAAGGGATTGCTGACCCCGGCCGCAGTAGCGCCAATCAGGACAATTTTGTCTTTATATTTCGCGATGGGAATCTTGCCGGAATAAACATCAAAAAATGAATCCACCGGAATCGCCTGACGATCACCCACATTTTTATAAAAATACGGCAGCATCAAACCATCATTGTCAGTCACGATCCTGAGTGTCCCAATCGACACCGCTTCACCGGGTGTGACCTTGATGTCCTTCGAGCCGAGATTCAAACTTTTTGCCGCCGTCAGCATCGCGAATGATGGGTACTGCTGCCCAAAATAATCAACAACGGTGACATCATCGCGACGTACACCACCATCGGTATCAGGTGCTTCGGACAAGTGGCCGATACCCGCCGCCACGGAGCCGATTGAATCAATCGGAAATTGCGCCCCGGGCATGCCATAGAGGACACCACCCGCTGCACTACTGGCAGCCAGAATATCTTTGCTCATGTAATCCGGTGGCGGCTGGTCAGGTTGACCAACGGGCGGAACAAAGCGGGTATCAACATAAAACGGCAGTAAAACGTTGCCCGCTTTTTTAATGCTGTTAGCAAGGCGCCGATCGGTATTAAGCGCCTGCTCGGCCTCGGTCAAAATGACGCCTATTTGCGCCATATCCGGATTGGCAGGCGCGGCAACAGGAGGGGTTGCTGTCGCTGACGCAACAGGTGCGCCTTCTGCAGTGGGCGTGATGCCGGCCGACTTGTTGTAGATTTCCAGCAATTTGTTGACGTACAGCAGTCCCGGATCCTTCTGCGGCTCAAAGAAAAAAACCGTATTGGCGATCACTTTGGCTTTGGCATCGGCCAGTTTGTCGATCATGTTGGCGTGGACTTCACGCGACCAGGGCCAGCGACCGATATTGGCAATCGACTGATCATCAATGGCAATGATGGCGATTCGGTCTGAAGGCTGTTTGGAGGTTAAATTAACGCCCCAATCGTAGGCTTTGGTTTCGAGTGCCTCAAAAAAATAGGTGGCTCTGCTGAGACCAAAAATCACTAATACAATCACTAACGCAAAAAACCAGTCTTTCGACCAAAATCCCGTCTTTTTCATATTCTCCCTTTACGACCAACTTCCAACTGCCGAATGACGTGTGCCAAATACCCAAAGCACAATACTCAGTCTTCTACCGACGTTTATAGATAACCCTGGCGGCTATCGAACGAGGCTGCTGCGAGGCAACGAATGGATTGTAGCAAGAAAGGGAAAGGGTTCGCGGCAATCATTTAGCCCGTACCGCAAATGAGTGGTGCCCGGTGCGGCGAGTATTAAATTAAATACCAATACGGGCATTGCGAATATGAAGTTAGGTCAGGTGAGGAACCCCAAATCCGCATTGCTAAAGCGGCCAATGTTAGGAAACACGGTAGCCAGATCACTGGCGGCGACTCCAAACCATTTAGCCAGCGTGGCACCGTATTGATCAACCGAGGTGGTGGGAATAAACCGGCCATTGGTTGATAAATCGTCCGGCCCACCCAAGGTATGATTGGGAAATTGGCCGTAGAAATCACCGCCTTTAACCGCCCCGCCCATCATCAATTGATGATTACCCCAGCCATGATCAGAGCCACCGCCGGACGCTTGTTTTAAGGTGCGCCCAAAATCACTCATGGTAAAGGTCGTCACCTGATTGGCAACACCCATTTGCACAGTGGCGTCATAAAACGCTTTCAACGCTGGCGCTACTTGGCCATACAGATTATTGTGAGTATTGAGTTCGTTGGTATGGGTATCGAAACCGCCAATCGAGACGAAAAAAATCTGCCGCTTGAGACCAATCGTGGCGCGCGCTTCAATGAGTTTGGCGACTTGCTGCAGTTGATTGCCAATGCTGGTTTTTGCATTGATAAACAGTGGTGTGATGGTGGTGTTGGTCGAGGTAATAATAGGATTCAATAAATCAGATGCGCCGAGGCCCTGCGCCAATACATCATCGGCCTCGCGCACAAAATCATTCGAGCTGTCCAGGTTCGATAATGCCTTGAGCGCATTCAATCGGGCCTGTGAGGGGGCGGTATTGTTAAAGCCATTCAAACCAAACGAGCCTGTCGATGGAATGGCCAACACCCGCGGCGTGACGCCCGCCGTAAACAGTGCTGAACCGGCAATACTGGTGACCATCGGGAAAACAGCGGCGCCATTCAGCTTGCCGCTGACATCCGCCATCCGTCCACCCCAGCCGGTGCGCGAAAAATCGGCGGAAATCGAGGTCTGCCACTGGTTCTGCTGATCGGCATGCGAAAACAGTTGCCCTGGTTTTGCTTTCTTGACATTGCCGTAATCGGCCTTGCTCAATGGCTCGACCAGCGTCCCGATGTTGCACATCACGGCTAATTTGCCCGCGTCCCATACGGATTTCAACGGCGCCAGTTGTGGGTGGAATCCATAGACTGCGGCACCGCTCCTGGGCGTAATCGAAATCAAATCGGTTTGCGGAATCGCAATCCCGGTCACACCACCGCGCGCCGTCGAGTACAGGCCATAGCTCGTTGTATCGTTGGGCACAATCAGGTTATTCGCGTCATTACCACCAAACAAAAATACGCAGACCAATGCCTTGTAATCAGATGCGGGCGCAGTTTGTGCCAGGGCGTTTGACAAGCCTAAAACCTGTAGCGCGTTGGCCGCCGTCAAGGCGCCTGCCCCTGAGATACCCTTCAACATGCGACGACGAGTAATGATGTGTGCCATGGTGTTCTCCTTAGCGCCCGACTTGTACTTGGCTGGCACTGAGCACCAGATAGGCCGCCGTTTTTGCGCGGGTCAATGTGTCGGTCGATGCGACCATATTTACGGCATCAACAATTTTCTTTTGCGCCGAGGCTGATAATGCGCCGTTGGTAAAAACCCACGAGAGTTTATCCACCAGTGCCGCAGGCGTTGCCGCCAACGCCTGCCATGGCGTCCAGTTAATGCTGGTACCCACAGCCCCCGGCACCGAGGCATCTGCAGCGATCGCATTACCCATCACATAGGCATTGAAAAAATTAGCGCGGGCAAATGAGGTAGTCGAGGTGAGAATGCCGAATTCGGGGCCCACCTTGCCATTCGAAATCTGGTAATCCGGCGAGTAATAATTAAACACGGTGGGTGAATTAAACAGGTTAAGGCCAAGCCCATTCAGATTGCTGCCACCGCGCAAAAAAGCGTAACCATCAGCCGTGCCGCCCAGACCGCGGATGAGTGAAGTCGCCACCAATACCGGATCTTTCAGACGACCGTAACCGGCTGCGGTTTTTATTTCACCACGCGCTTCAGGATCCAGCAGGATCGCGCGCACCACGGCTTTAAGATCACCGCGTACACCTTGGCCGTTGTCACTGAAAACAGCCGAAATACGCGCCACATAAGCCGGCGCCGGGTCACCGCCGATCAATTTTTGAATCAGTTGTTTACTGATAAAGGGTGCGGTGTTGGCGTGGTTGAAGAGATTATCGAGCGCATCATTCAAATCTTTATTCGGGGTTTGCCCGGCCGCGATAACGAGGCCATTCAACAAAGTTTTTGAACCGGTATCGTGGTTGGACGCCACTACATCCATCGGGAATTCATAATTCACCCCATTGGTTGTGGTTGGTACACCGCCGCCCACCGGCTGATAAGTCCAACCGGTGAAAACCCGCGCAAAATTTTCAACCGTAGTCTGTGAATAAGTCGCAATCGGGGTATTGCTGGCATCGCGTTTAATGCTGCCATCGAGATTGAGCTCATACAAGCCTACCGAAAATAGCTGCATGATTTCGCGGCCATAATTTTCATTCGCCGAAATACCTCTGACCACATCCGGTTTTTTGGAATTAGCCATGTCAAGGTAGCGTCCCATGGCAGGCGATAACGTGACTGCGGCGAGTAAATCTTTGTAGTTGCCCAATGCGTTATCCAGCAGCAGCTGTTGATAGCGGCCCATCCCGTAGGGGTGATAAATTTGTACGCCTGAGGTGACAAAAATTTGCGAGAGTGCAAACGCGACGCGCTGCCTGAGCTGATCATCGTTGTTGAGCGCATTCTGCAGAAATGCCATTTGGATCGGGAACAAGGTGTAGTTATCGCGGGCACAAATGTTTTGCGGATCAGTCGCCGGTTTGCTGCCGTCGGAAACACAAGTGGTGGGCGCGTTATAAATTACATAAGGCAATTGCGGATAGCTGGACTTGGGCGCGGCCAATTGTTCATCTACCCATGCGGTCACACCAATTGACTGGATACGATTTGCCAGCGCTTCGGTGGCACCAAAAGTTGCTTGCTGCAGTAACCGATAGGCATCTGACGCATCCGCCATGGAGGTGCCGGGCTCACAAAGATTAGCGCCTTCGGGAATCCATGATTGATCATTCATGTCCTGATAGATCGGCAGCATGGTCGAGAAACGGTGATTGACGGTGAATCCGGCATAGTTACGATAGACCGGCTGAGTACCGGCTGCGCACTTGCCGTTAACGGGAAATAGCGCGTAAGAAACAATCGCCTCGAACTGCCAGCTGGTGTAAGGTTGCCCTGCCGCCAGCGCTATCGCACGGTCGCGAATTTCGTTGTTTTTAAGTAGATTACATTCACCTACCGAGGCAGTAAAAAAGTGCGAATTAAAACCTTGGGAATAAAACCGGCAAACAGGCAGTGCACCAACGGGAGCATCCGCCACGGTTCGCCAGACTTTGTAGTTTTGACCAGTGCGGACCCAATTTGGGCCGGCACTGCCTTTATCAATACCATCAGCCTCCGACGCAGATTCTGTGCGGAAATAATGATTAAGCGCGGTGTTGTAGAACTCGATGGAATCAACAATGGCCGCATTTGCCGATAATGAAAACAGGGCCGACGCACCCAAAAGCAACGACATACTGATTGCCGTGAACATGGCCCTGGTGATAGCGCGAGTGAAAAATTTGGCGCTTTGCAAACTGGCGCTTGCTAGAGAGCGTGACATCATGCTTCCCCCAGGTTTATTGGCTAGCCTGCGTGGCTGGAAATGGTTAGAAAATAATCGGAAATAGTAAAAGCTAATCAACTATCTTTAAAACAACTTTTAGGTTCTGAATGAATCTTATCGCCAATCAACGTGCGCGGCAATGTTTACGCTCACGGGCAATTGTAACGAGAGATTGCGACAGCGGCCTTACTGTTGCCAATTGGCGACGGGTGTGGATTGTTGGCTTCAACTGCCTAGTACTGTGCCCGGCGCAACGCCGTAGGATGCCGCAAATTCAGCGGGCGATAGTTTCTTGCCATCTTCATGTTTTAGCATAGCCACTTCGATCTGTCCGCCATGCGCGGTGATAAACAGAGCCGCGTCCGCGATCGCGGTGATTTCGCCCGGTTTACCTTTGACTGCACCAAAGGTTCTAACCCGGTGTTTTTTGCTTCCAAAAAGCTGCACCTTTTTACCGGCAAGGGTTGTCCATGCGCCGGGTGCCGGATCGCAGCCCCGAATCAGATCGTGGATGAAGCGCACATTATGGTTAAAGTTGACTTTTGATTCAGCCGTGCGACACCAGCCTTCGTAGCTGGCTTTTGATTCATCCTGTGCCCTCTCCTGATGTTTACCCGCCATCACTAAATCCGCCGCTTCCAGCATCGCCGCTACACCCATGGGAAACAGGCGATCAAAATAAACGGTGCCCAGCGTATCGTTATCTGTGACGGGTGTGGATTTTTGCAACAGAATCGGCCCCTCATCGAGGCCATCGGTTGGGCGAAAAATCGTCAGCCCGGTTTCTGTTTCACCACAAATAAGTGGCCAGTTGATGGACGAGGGGCCACGATATTTGGGCAGCAGCGAAGGGTGATATTGAATGGTGCCGTGCCGTGGAATATTCACAAATTCCTGCGGCGCGAATTGCAGCACGTAGGCCATGATGCCGATATCAACACTGAGTGCTTTCAGGGTGTCATGCGCCTGCACCTCTTTCAAGTTGGGGAATTGAAAAACCCGCAAGCCTGCCGCTTGCGCGGCGACCCGCAACACATCAGGGCGCGCGCCCTCTTTTTCCGGCGCACAAAAAACCCCGGCGACTTCATCACCACGCGCCAGAAATGCATCGAGTACGGCACGACCAAAATCCTGTTGGCCGATGATGGCGATTTTCATGGGTTTGCTTTCTCGTTCGAGGTTGCAGTATATAAAATATTAAACTCAGCTCTGGGCTTGCCGTTTGAAGCATTTATGTCTGGAAACGTCCGTCTGACGGCGTGTTTGCTATTTTTTTCTGGGGACTTCGAAAACGCCCGCTTCCCTCATTGCGCTCACTTTGCTCTCGTTATAACCCAGCACATTCTTCAAAACATCATCATTGTGCTCACCCAGAAACGGCGCACGCTTTATCTTCGCTGGCGAGGCAGAGAGCTTGATTGGCATACCGACGTTCCACCATTTGCCGCGCTTTTCATCTTCCAGTTCGACATACATTTCGCGACCGCGAATATGTTCATCGTTGGCTAAATCAGTGGTGGACATGATCGGGCCGCAAGGCACACCCAGCGGATTCAGGATGGCCATGAATTCGCGTTTGGTATGGTTGGCTGCGAACTTGGTAATCAATGCCCACATTTCCTGCTGGTTGTTGCGACGCTCGCCAATGGTGGCGAATTTAGGATCGCCTGCCAGCTCAGGCAGCCCCAACACGGGGCCGATCAGATTGGCCAGATTTGCCCAGACCGCTTCCTGCACCACGACATAGATGTAATCATTCGGCCCATGCGGCTTGCAATGAATCGCGTTGCCGAGCTGGCCGCCGCCGGAATCATTGCCGGCGCGTGGCACGTCACCCATGCCGACTTCAGTAGGCACCGAATATTCCGCTAGCGACTGACGGGTTAATCGCTGATGATCGCGCCACTTGACACGACATAGGTTCATCACCCCATCCATCATCGCCACTTCCACATATTGTCCCTTGCCGGTACGGTCGCGCTGACGCAAAGCAGCCAGTAAACCAATCGCCAAATGCAAACCGGTACCGGAATCGCCAATCTGCGCGCCAGTCACAAACGGCGCGCCATCGAGCGTGCCCGTTGTGCTCATCGCGCCGCCCATGGCCTGCGCCACGTTTTCATACGCCTTGAATTCGGCGTACGGCCCGGTTGAGCCAAAGCCCTTGATTGAGCCCATCACCACACGCGGATTGATCGCGTGAATTTTTTCCCAGGTAAAGCCCAGCCGATCGAGTACACCAGGGCCAAAATTCTCCATCACGATGTCGCATTTTTTCAATAAATCAACAAACACTTCCTTGCCCTGCGGCGATTTCATATTGACCGTGATTGAGCGCTTGTTGCAATTTAGCATTGTGAAGTACAGCGAATCAGCATTAGGAATATCCCTCAACTGGCCGCGTGTAGCGTCGCCTTGTGGTGGCTCAAATTTGATCACATCAGCCCCCATCCAGGCCAGCAGTTGCGAGCAGGTGGGGCCCGCTTGTACATGAGTCATATCGAGAATGCGTACGCCTTTTAGTGCTTCCATAATTTTCTTTATTCAATGCGCTAAAAAAAAGAGAAGTGAGTGCCTTGATATGTCGCATAAATCCTGGCGTCTTGCTTCAGCGAATATTATTTGTACATCGTCTGGTTCATCGTGCCCGAAGAATAAACCTCGCGATTGATCGCCACATCCACTAACGCCGGCTTGCCAGAGTCGCGGGCTTTTTCGAGCGCGCCGCGAATATCTTCCGGCTTGGTGACGCGAATGCCGAACCCGCCCATCGCTTCTGCGAGTTTATCGAAGCGCACATCGCCGACGACATTGCCGACATCACCGCGCCCCGGATATTTACGTTCCTGACCGTAACGAATCTGGTTCCAGGAACGATTGTTGCCGATCACTCCCACAAACGGTAATTTACGTTCTACCGCCGTAATAAAATCAAAACCCGTCAAAGTAAATGAGCAATCGCCGAACAGCACGACGACATCGCGCTCAGGCTGCGCGAGCTTCGAGGCCAGCGCAAAGCCGGTACCCACACCCAATGTTCCCAATGGCCCCGGATCCATCCAGCCGCCCGGTTTATGCGGACGAACCACCGATCCTGAGAAAGTCACAATATCGCCACCGTCGCCGATGAACACCGTATCTTCGAGCAGGAATTCATTAACCTCATGCACCAGCCGGATGGGGTGAATCGGGGTTTCATTGGCGGTGATAATTTTGTCATTCTTGCCCTGTGAGCGTGCTTCATCTTCACGCAGCATGTTGATGAACGCATCATGCTTGCCCGTGGTGTCGCCTTTCGAGGCTTGACACATGGCCTCCACGATTGATTTGATGTTGCCGACCAGGCCATAATCAAAATCGCGATTCACACCCACATTGCGATAGTCCATATCCATGATGACGATCTGCGCGTTCGGATTCAAACGACGACCATAGCCCATACGAAAATCCAGCGGAGTACCGGCCAGTAAAATTAGATCAGCATGATCAAACGCGGCCTTGCGACTCGGCATAAAACCATAGGGATGATCACGCGGCAGCGTGCCGCGCGCAGCACCATTTACATAAATCGGAATGTTGAACTGCCGCGAAAATTTATTGATCGCGTCATGCGCGCGGCAGGTGCGGGCTTGTGTGCCAAACAATGCGACAGGGCGCTCCGCCTTCGCAATTAACTCTGCCACGGCGGCCACCGTATTCGGATCGCCAATAAATTCCGGTGCACCACCATCACGACCTTTGACGCGGAAATTTTTCGGGTAGCGAACTTTGGACGCATCAACTCTACCATCCATGATGTCGTGCGGCACTTCGAGAAAACCGGGCCCGGGCGCACCGTTGTACATCTCGCGAAACGCCATGCCCATCATCTCGGCCGCACGCTCCGTGGTCATGATGGTAGACGCAAATTTTGAAATCGGCGCCATCATGTCAACATGACGCAGCTCCTGCAAAGCGCCCATTTTGTATTGCTTGAGACCACCATTGCCGCCAATCAGCAGCATCGGCGACTCAGCACGAAACGCATTGGCTACACCGGTTACAGCATCCGTTGTACCCGGTCCCGCCGTCACAATGGCGCAACCCAAACCCGTGATACGTGCATAAGCATCTGCTGCGTGTGCAGCCACCTGCTCATGGCGCACATCGATAATTTCGATGCCCTCATCCAAGCAGCCGTTGTAAGTGTCGATGATATGGCCGCCGGATATGGTGAAGACATGCTTGATGCCTTCCTGCTTCAGCATCTTCGCTATAATTTGGCCGCCGGTAATGGTTGCGGCTGGCGTATCTGCCGACTTATCGGTTAACTTGGCATCAGCCATATAAGTGCTGCTTGCGGCGCTCGGTTCACTGACTGCCATTTTCTCACTCCTTTTTTCTGATATTGCGCACCGCGAAGTCATGTGCTTATTATTGGCTCAATGCCTGATACATTGAGTGATGAATTTGGTCAGTAAAGATTGGCACAATATTGCACTGCAAAAATCTGTTACTAAAATCTGCGCAGCCGATGTAAATTGCTCGGCAAAATACATTACTTTGAATAACCAGTAACATCATAAAAACGCTACTTCGCGCACGCCTTGATTCCTGTCAATCCACCCTCTATAGATTGCTCTTCGTCATGACTTTGCTTAGCAACCACCCACAACGTGACCTTATTCGTCTTCAGCTTTCCCGCAATATCGTACTGCGCACCCTGAAGCCGCGCATTTTCGCCGAACTCGAAAAACTGCTGGAAATCGTTGAATGCAAGAAGGGCGATTTACTGCTGGGCCAGGGCGATCACGATATGGAGCAATATTTTGTATTGGACGGCATCTTGAAACGTGTTGTTGCGAATCAGGAAGGCAAAGAGATGATCCTGCGCTTTTCGAAAGAAGACGATATGGATACCAGCTACGCAGCTTGGAAACTGCGCACTCCCGCGCCTTACTCGATACGATCGGTGACCAAAGCGCGGGTGGCAAAACTGTCAATGGAAGCGTGGGGAGAGTTTCTGGAACGCCATCCCGCGATCAAAGGCGACTTTGAATATGAAGTGATGCACCTGATGTCGGAAGTCATGTCACACACCATCACGCTGCACCTACTGGATGCAGCTGGACGGCTCCAGCGCTTTTTACGTAAACACCCTGATCTATACGAACGAGTACCGATGAAGGAATTGGCATCGCACTTGAATTTGTCTGCAGAGACGATGTCCCGCCTCAAGCAACGAGGAAAAATACAAGCCATTTTGGCACGGTAAAAATAGGCCGCGCGGCCTGCATGATCCGAACACAATTTAACCATTGCCTGAATATTTTCTGCTGCTGCGATTAAAGAATATCGTCCACACAGTTTTATATATCTTGAATGAGCGCTATTTTTTTATTCGCGCAAAGATTACCCGCTTGGGCGTGATGTTGAGGTTTTCAAAGTCATTTTGGTACGCAGTGGTTTTAGCACAAGCAGTGCGAGCACGGCAGCCAGGGCATTTAATCCAGCCGCCATATAAAACACCGCATGCCAACTACCTGTTGACGCCGTAATCATGCTGGTGAACGGCACTATTATCGCCGCTGTGCCCTTTGCCGTATACAGCAATCCCGCGTTCGTCGTCGCGAATTTGGAGCCATAAGTATCGGCACAGGTTGCCGGGAACAGGCTGTAGATTTCACCCCACGCAAAAAACACCAAACCCGTCAGCAGCACAAACAGAAACGGGTCTGCACCGAATTGCGCCAGCATGACAATGCCAATGGCCTCAATCCCAAAGGCGATAAACATAGTGTTTTCACGCCCAATATGATCTGACACCCAGCCAAAGAAAGGGCGTGTAACCCCATTCAATACCCGGTCAATCGTCAAGGCGAAAGTCAACGCCGGTAAAGTCAGGCCGAGGATGGATACCGGCACATCAGCAATATGTAAATCTTTCGCAATCGGGCCCAACTGCGCGGTGGCCATCAAACCGCCTGCCGCCATCATCACAAACATGGCATACATTAGCCAAAACACCGGCGTCTTGATCATTTCCTGCCATTTAAAATCGCGCTTGGTCTGGATTAAAACAGCTGCTTCCGGAACATCCGATTTATGGGGCGCTAACAAACCAAACGAAAGCAAAAAAACGATCACCCCTTGACCAATTCCGAAGTATAAAAATGCGGCTTCATAACCGCTGGTTTTGATAATCGCCTGAATCGGAATAATGGTCAGCGCAGAGCCCATCCCAAACCCTGCTGCAGTCAAGCCTGCGGCCAGGCCGCGACGATCCGGAAACCATTTCAGCGCGTTGCCCACGCAGGTGCCATAGACCGCGCCAGCACCCACGCCACCAATGGCAGCGGCGATGTAAAGCATCGCCAGCGAATTAGCATACGCGTTCATCACCCACGCGATGCCGACCAAAATGCCTCCCCACATCACCACCGGGCACGGGCCAAATTTATCAACCAAGTAACCCTCGACCGGCACTAGCCAAGTTTCAGTCAGGACGAAGATAAAAAAAGCCACTTGAATAGCCGCCTTGCCCCAACCATATTTAGCGTCAAGCGGATTTACAAACAGCGTCCAGCCATATTGCAGATTGGCAATCATGGCCATACAGACAATGCCTAGAAAAAGCTGAAGCCAGCGGTTAATCAACGGCTTCCCGGCACTACTCACGGCTGCATCCATTTAAATCTGCACCTCAGGATAAATAACTATTTTAAAAATATCTTTTATAGGCAAATCAATTTTCCTCGCATCGATATTTTTTTATCTTGATTAATATCATCATGGCGCTGACCGCTACTGACGCGGCATAAATAGCCTGAGGTGTTGATAAAACAACAGGGTTACGGCAACCTCAATGGCCGATGCCGTCTAGCCAGCATCGTGCCAACGCTCACCACCAGCAATGCGCAAAAAGCCGGCATGGCATATTCCATCCACGCGGCATTTTGTTCGATCCAGTGCTTATCAATCAGATCCGTTATGGCCATTTCGCCGGCCACAAATCCCAGCAGGGCCGCGCCCACCATGATGATGAGCGGGAAACGCTCCATCACTTTTAACAGCACCGTGCTGGCAAAAATAATCAGCGGAATACTGATAGCCAAACCCAGCGTCAGCAGCAAAATATCGTCCTTCGCGGCGGCGGCAACCCCGATCACATTGTCCAGGCTCATCACCAAATCGGCGATCAAAATCGTTTTGATCGCCGCGCCCAGGTGAGCATGGCTTTGCACGCTGCCGTCGTCTTCATCCTCCGGCACCAGCAACTTGATGCCGATCCATATCAACAATAACGCGCCGATAATTTTAAGCCACGGCAAGGCCAGCAGCTTGACCGCAAAAATAGTCAGGATAATCCGCATGATAATGGCAGCACCGCTGCCCCAAAAAATGGCTTTTTTCTGCTGATCGGCAGGCAAACTGCGCGCGGCCAATGCAATCACCACGGCGTTGTCACCTGACAAGACGATGTTAATGCCGATAATTTTAAGCAGGGCCGACCAGAAGGCGGTGGTGAGGACAGTAGCAAATAAGTCCATAATTTTTATTTATTGATGAATTAACGGGTGAAGTTGAAGGTCAAATTACCATTCAGCCAAAATATAACGAGCAACGCCCTGAGTCGTGTAGTGAACGATAAGTTGCAGGATACAGAGCGCCAAGCAATGAAACCAACATAACCATGCCATTGACTATAAAATAATATCTTGACATCAAACCAGCCCGTTTTGAACTTCATACGTTATACACATTGCATAACTCTTGCTTATTGAATGATCAGACCAACATGCATACTCCAGTTTCGTGCCGACTCTTTATGCAATCTATAGCACTCACTTTTTTATGGTGGTGCAGCAGCAGCTTTGCGCAACGTATTGAGTCGATCCTGCCGACGGCGGCGGCACAAATTGGATTAACATCACCGTCAGCATCTCCCTCCCCCGGCGTTGCGGCCCTTGATTTCGAAGTGCTGGCGGCAAAAAAAGCTTTTGATCGCCGCGATCTCAAAGCCCTCGACTTAGCGCGTGCCAATCTAGTCCCACGCTACCCACTCTCTCATGCTCATCCGCTAGCGCCCTATATCACTTACTGGTGGCTGTCGGCCAATTTAGCCAGCACAAGCGGCTTTGCGGTAACACAAGCAGCGGAGATCCAGAGCTTCATCGCCGCGAATGCGGATACGCCCATTGCGGATAGTTTGCGCCGCGACTGGCTAAAGATTTTAGGCAATTTGGGGCAATGGTCACTATTTAATGCAGCGCTGCCTCAAATGGTGGGGGATGATGCCGAGATCACCTGTCAAACATGGCGCTATCGGCTGCTGCAAAACGGCGCGACTGACCGCGATACCGTGGCCGAAGCGCGCGCCGCCTGGAATGCTGGCAAAGCCGCTCCTGGCGTTTGCTATGCCGTGTTTCAAAGTATCTATTCAGCCAATGGCCTATCCAGCAGTGATATTTGGCGGCGGGTGCGCGTATTGTTGGAAAACAATCAGGTTAACGATGCGCGTCGCAGCGCCGCATTGCTGAAGACGTTGCCCGCCAGCTTCGAGCGCACCACCGCCGCCATCAATCTGGATGCCAGCCGTTATCTGCTGCATGAACGAGCAGACCCGACTTCTCAAGCCTCGGTTGAGCTGTATCTTTATGCGCTTGCACGTCTCGCTCGCAGCGATGCCAGCCGGGCCGCAGAACTGCTCGAAAAACAGGCCAGCCAGTTAACCGCAAGTGATCGTAATTACGCATGGGCCGAAGTAGGACTTTACGGCGGCATGCAGCACGAGCCCGCCACCTTGAGCTGGTTTCAACGCGCCGAAGATCCGCTGCTCAATGACACCCAGGCCGCCTGGAAAACCCGCGCCGCACTTCGTGCCGGCAATTGGCTGCAGGTACGCGAAACGATTCAAATGATGTCGAGTGCCGAAAAACGTGAGCCATCGTGGCGTTATTGGTTAGCACGCGCATATGAAAAAAAGCCGTTTGAAGGCAGCGCCGAATTAGCCCGGAGCTTGAAGGAATCCTTGGCTCGCGAGAATAATTTTTACGCCTTGCTGTCGGCAGAAGAGCTGGGCATTGCCGCGCGCCCCAATTGGCAAGGCTACAAGCCAACCGTCGCCGAAGTTGATGCCATGACTTCACGCCCGGGCATGCAGCGGGTGCTGGCACTTTATCGACTGGAATTAAAGCCGGAAGGCGTGCGTGAATGGGCTACCACCACGCGCAATTTTAATGATCAGGAGTTACTCGCTGCGGCTGAAGTGGCGCGCCGCAACAATATTCCGGATCGCGCCATCAGCGCCGCGGATCGCACGCTGGCGCTGCATGATTTTTCGCAGCGCTTTCCGATCCCATACCGCGATAGTTTGCAGCCCAGCGCCAGCAGCCAGCAGCTTGATGAGGCTTGGGTTTATGGTCTGATTCGGCAGGAAAGCCGCTTCATGGCGGATGCAAAATCACGCGTAGGTGCGATGGGCCTGATGCAGCTAATGCCCGCTACCGCAAGCTGGGTCGCCAAGCAAATGGGCCTGAAAGATTTCTCGTCCGGTCGTGCGCTGGATGTGCCGGTCAATTTAAACCTGGGCACTTTTTATTTACGTCATGTGCTGGAGGATTTAGGGCATCCGGTATTGGCTACGGCGGCCTACAACGCGGGGCCCGGACGCGCCCGCCGTTGGCGCGCCGAGAGCCCGCTGGAAGGCGCTATTTATGCCGAAACAATTCCGTTTGCCGAAACTCGCGACTACGTCAAAAAAGTCATGACCAATAAATGGTATTACCGCAATCGTTTCGGCGCTGCCCCGATGACGTTGACGAACATCATGGGCATGGTGCCGGGACGTAATAGCCCGCGCAGTAGCAACGGCAGCAGCACTAACACCGCACGAATTGCCAGCAGCAGCCAGGCTTTGGCACCTGACAACACAGCAGCGGCCAAAGCTGATATTACTGCACCCACATCTGACACCTCCGCTCTGAAATAAATCCTGCATAACCTTACATAACACCCTAATTTAGCCATGATTATCAAAAAAATATTGCTGCTAGGCGGCTCCGGATTCGTCGGTACCTGTGTTGCCGAACAACTCATCGCGCGCGGCTATTTTGTAACGGTACCGACCCGCCTGCTTAAACGTGCCAAACACTTATTGATGCTACCCACCGTCGACATTGTCGAAGCTGATATTCATGATGAAACCACCCTGCTGAATTTGGCTAAACAGCATGATGCGGTGATTAATCTCGTCGGTATTTTGCATGGCGATTTTGAACGTGAGCATGCGGCGTTCCCCAAACGCGTTGCGGAAATTTGTGTGCAGGCAGGTGTGCCGCGTTTAATCCAGATGAGTGCGCTTAATGCTGATATTAATGGCCCGAGTCAATATCTGCAGTCGCGCGGACGCGGCGAAGCGGCCGTGTGGGCGATAGCCAAAGCCCATCCACAACTCAAAGTCACAATGTTTCAGCCCTCGGTAATATTTGGCGAGCACGATGCGTTTCTTAATATGTTCATGGGTCTCATCAAATTCTTCCCCGTGATTCCGTTGGGCTCGCCGGATGCAAAATTTCAGCCGGTCTGGGTAGGTGACGTGGCCCGCGCTATCGCTATCAGTATTGAAACCTATGAGACTGAAGGCAAGACCTATCCACTAGTCGGGCCGCAGGTTTATAGCTTGAAGGAATTGGTCGAATTCATCATCGGCCTATCCGGCAAAGCTCGCGCGGTGATCGGCTTGCCCGCAAGCTTATCGATATTGCAAGCGGCGGTTTTTGAACATTTGCCCGGCAAATTAATTACCCGCGATAACCTTCGTTCGATGCAGGTACCGAGCACCTCGACAATCCCATTTCCCGCGCTGTTCGGACCCGTCAGCGACATGGAAAGCACGGTGCGTGGTTACTTGAAAAGCAACGTGGGCCGCGCGCAGTATCCGCGCTTTCGTGGCGATTAGTTTTTTCCATACTTTACTCAGAAGTTTTCATCTATAGCAACCGAAAACAATCATGTCTCTCAGTCTGGTTATTGCCAATAAAAATTATTCCTCATGGTCAATGCGGCCCTGGGTGTTGCTCAAACAATTCGATATTGAGTTTGAAGAAGTGATGCTGAAATTTAACAGCCGCGAGTCGGATGATTTTTTATCGCGTTACTCCCCATCGCGCATGGTGCCTGTGCTGTGGAATGGCCGTCCTGGCAGCGGTGAAGCCACTTGGGAATCCACCGCCATTATCGAGGCTATCGCCGAATGGTATCCGCACCTGCCGATCTGGCCGCGTGATGCACATGCGCGCAATTGTGCGCGCTGCATGGTGGCCGAGATGCATGCGGGGTTTCGTCCGCTGCGCACTGCAATGCCGATGAATATTCGCGCCCGATTACCCGGCCTTGGCATGACACCTGAGGTGGCTACCAACATCGCTCGCATTGAAGCGCTATGGCGCGATGCTCGCGACAATTTTGGGGCCAGAACATCGTCACCATTTTTATTTGGTGATTTCTCAGCCGCAGACGCCATGTTCGCGCCGGTGGTGATGCGCTTTGCCACCTATCAGCCGAAGCTGGCGCAAGACACTCTGGCCTATTGCGAGGCCGTCAAAACAGCGCCTGGCGTGGCAGCATGGATTGCCGACGCCATGGCAGAAACAGAATTCGTCGCCGATGATGAACCTTACAATCTCGCTACTAAACCGTAGGCTGGAAGGGCGTCTTGGGGCATTTTTGCCTCAAACTCCGCACCAGATAACGAGTTTGTTTATTTCCTCGTTGATTTTCCTGCGCGCGATCACCGCATGAAAATCTATCTCGTCGGCGGCGCGGTGCGCGATGAATTGCTCGGACTGCCGGTGCAGGATCGCGACTACGTGGTGGTAGGCGCAAGTATTGAGCAAATGCTGGCAGCGGGCTATACCGCAGTAGGCGCTGATTTTCCGGTGTTCCTGCATCCCCAAACGCACGAGGAATACGCGCTCGCTCGCACCGAACGCAAAACCGCACCGGGCTATAAAGGCTTTGTCTTTCATACCGCCACCAATGTGACGCTCGAACAGGATTTACACCGGCGCGATTTGACGATCAACGCGATGGCGCGTGATCAACACGGCCATCTGCTTGACCCGTACAGCGGCGAGGCCGATTTACACCATAAATTATTGCGTCATGTTAGCGATGCGTTCAGCGAAGACCCGGTGCGAATTTTACGCGTGGCCCGTTTCGCGGCGCGCTTTGCGGCATTCGGTTTTACGGTGGCAGAAGAGACCATGGCGCTAATGCGCAGCATGGTTAGCAACGGAGAAATTGATCACCTAGTGCCCGAACGGGTCTGGCAGGAACTAGCGCGCGGCCTGATGGAAGCGACTCCCTCACGCATGTTCGAGGTGCTGCGCGAATGCGGTGCGCTGCAACGGTTGTTACCGGAAGTTGATAAATTATTTGGTGTGCCGCAGTCCATAAAATCGCATCCCGAAGTCGATACAGGTCGGCACGTGATGATGGCGCTGCAGGCCGCCGCGCAGCAGCAGGCCGCGCTGCCCATCCGCTTCGCCGCCCTAACCCATGATCTCGGCAAAGGCGTGACGCCAACGCAGTATTTGCCACATCATCCGCATCATGAAATACAAAGCGTTACGCTCGTGAATCAGCTCTGCGAACGGTTGCGCGTGCCCAGCGATTGCCATGATCTTGGGGTGATGGCCGCACGCTGGCATGGTGAGGTGCATGCAGCGCTGACACTTGATGCCGCTGGATTGTTGGCGCTATTGGACGGCACCGATGCGCTACGGCGTCCGGCGCGGTTTACGCAGTTGCTGGATACCTGCAGATGCGATCATCAGGGTCATTTGGGGTTTGCCGATGCGCCTTATTTGCAGCATGGTTATTTGCAGGCTGCGTTATCGCAGCTGCAATCGCTGGATCAGGGAGCCGTGGCAAAATCGGTACAGCCTCAGCTGATTGCGGAGGCGATGCGCCTCGCCAAATTAAATCTTTTGCAGCAATTTGTTGACAAACCCAGAACGACAAACCCGGATAAACAAACCCGGATAGACGAACCCAGGGAACCGCTATGACCAACCTAACGCATGCAATCCGTATTCATGAACATGGCGGCCCTGAGGTCATGAGGTGGGAGGCGCTTGAGGTCGGCGAACCTGGCCCAGGCGAGGTGCGCATCAAGCACACTGCGATTGGATTGAACTATATCGACACCTATCACCGTTCGGGGCTGTACAACATTGCGTTGCCCTCGGTGCTGGGCCGCGAAGGTGCAGGCATAGTCGACGCTGTCGCCAGTGATGTTCTCGATATCGCGGTGGGCGATCGCGTTGCCTACGCGTCATCACCGATTGGTGCCTACGCAGAAGTACGTTTGATGCCCGCACATCGGGTTGTAAAAATTCCGGCTAATGTCACGGATCAGCAGGCCGCTTCCATCATGCTCAAAGGCATGACCGCGCAATATCTGATTCGTCGCACCTACCGCGTCAAGCCGGGCGATACTATTTTGTTTCATGCCGCCGCTGGTGGTGTTGGCTTGATGCTGTGCCAGTGGGCCAAACATTTAGGGGCAACCGTCATCGGTACAGTCGGCAGCAATGAGAAAGCGCGGCTCGCCAGCGCCCATGGCTGCGATCATGTGATCAACTATTCAACTGAGGATTTTGTGGCGCGTGTTGCTGAAATCACCGAGGGCAAAAAATGCGATGTGGTTTATGACGGCGTGGGCAGGGACACATTTTTGAAGTCATTGGATTGTGTGCGCCCGCGCGGATTGGTCGCACTATTTGGTAATGCTTCCGGCAAAGTTGATCCCCTTGATTTGGGCTTACTCGCCGCCAAAGGCTCACTTTTTGTATCGCGCCCCACGCTCGACACCTATGTGGCTACGCGTGAAGATTTAGTCACCACGGCAGACGAGTTATTCGATGTCGTCGGACGCGGTGTGGTGAAGGTCGAGATTAACCAAACCTACCCATTGCGCGAAGCTGCCCAGGCGCATCGCGATCTGGAAGCCCGAAAGACCACCGGCTCTACGGTATTATTACCGTGATTCCTGCTTCCGAATAACGATTAAAAACATGTTTATTTAAGCACTTGATCAGTACACAAGGAGAACACCATGTTTCGCAAACACCGCATCACGATCGCCATGATCGCAGGCGCTGCCCTGACACTCATGGCTGGCGCAGCCACTGCCCAGTATCCGAATAAACCGGTCAAACTCGTCGTGCCTTTTGCGCCAGCGGGTACCACCGACATCGTGGCCCGCATCGTCGCGGACCAGCTTTCCAAGGAGCTGGGGCAACCCGTGATCGTGGAAAATCGTGCCGGTGGTGGTGGCGCAATCGGCGCTGATGTGGTGGCCAAATCCGCGCCCGATGGCTATACTTTAGGAGTGGCAACCGTCTCCACCATGGCGGTAAATCCGGCAGCCAATGCACGCATTCCTTATAACAACTTTACGGACTTTATACCCGTCACAAAATTTGTGGCGGTGCCCAACGTACTCGCAGTGCACCCTTCCGTCCCGGCCAAAGACTATAAAGAGTTTGTGGCGCTGTTGAAAAAAAATCCGGGCAAATATTCTTTCGCCACCTCGGGTACAGCCGGTATCGGCCATATGATGGGCGAGCTATTCATGTCGGCTACGAATACGGATATGGTTCATATTCCCTACAAAGGCGCAGGCCCGGCCGTGCTGGATGTGGTCGGTGGCCAAGTGCCCGTCCTGTTCGATAACCTGCCGTCGTCAAAATCGCAGATTGATGCAGGCAATATGCGTTTGCTGGCCGTTGCAGCCCCCAAGCGTTTACCTGCTTATCCCAATACACCCACTTTTGCCGAGCTGGGAATTCCGGAAGTAAACGATCGGGCCTGGTATGGCATGGTCGTGCCCGCCAAGACGCCTAAAGATATTGTCGACAAACTCTACGCGGCATCGGTCAAGGCAGTCAATAATCCGGCCACACGCGACAAGCTCGCGTTGCAAGGCGCTGAACCTGTCGCCAATACACCGGCTGAATTTGCCAAAGATATTAAAGCTGAATACGACAAGATGAAAGCGATCGTCGTCAAAAAAGGCATTAAGCTCGATTAGGACGCTATACGTGTACCCGCGCCGGTGGCGGCAAATTTGAACCGAACACCAGCCACCGGCCCATCAAACAAGTGATTTCCAATAGACCATTTTCGGCCCACTATGGCTCGATAATGGTCGGGCACGGTAAACCTATCCCACGAACGGGGGATAGCATGAAATGCGAGCGTGAGCGTTAATATCGATGTCGCCTAAAATTAGAAAATTATTCATGACTCGCGTACTAATTGTTGAAGATGACGCGGCCTTCCGGGATCGCTACGCCGCTATTCTGGCGCAAGATGCCGCGTTTGAAGTGGTCGCCAGCGTCGGCACCGGCGGCGAGGGCATGGCCATGCTGGATTTGCGCAAGCCCGATGTGTTGTTAGTGGACTTAGGGTTGCCTGATATATCGGGCATGAGTGTGATTCAGCACGCCACCAAAACATTACCTAAATGTGAATGCATGGTGGTCACCGTGTTTGGCGATGAAGAGCATGTGCTGGCCTCCATTGAGGCAGGTGCGGCCGGTTATCTGCTCAAAGATGCGTCGGAAGAAAATTTTCTGGAGGGCATTCGAGAATTGATTGCGGGCGGATCGCCGATCAGCCCGATCATTGCCAGACGATTACTAAAACGCTTTCAGGCAGATGCGCCCTCACCGGCGCCGACCGCTGCGATCGCGCCTGGCAGCATGATCAAAATAGCGGAGGGCGATTCTGATATCGCGTTGTCTTCGCGAGAGCGTGAAATTTTGTTGCTTGCTTCCAAAGGTTTCAATTATCCTGAGATGGGTAAACTCATGGGAATTTCGCCCCACACCGTTACCAGCCATGTTAAAAAAATCTATCGGAAACTTGCAGTGCATTCACGGGGTGAGGCGGTATTTGAAGCCAATCGGATGGGGCTTATACGCACGCTTTAATGCACGTTTTAATGCACGTTTTAAACTAACGCCGCTGTTCGCGCGCTTAAAAAATGATGCCGCAATAATGAAGCACATTTTGATGCAATGCGCAGCATCGGCTGCCCTATTGCTGCTGGTGCTGGGCTCCCTTTGCATACCCGCGCAGGCGATCGAGGCTGATGCCCAAAAAGTAAATGGGGCCACAAAAAACACGGTGCAAAGCAGTGATTTTCGCGCTTACGCCGTTTTTGATAAAGCTGAATTTACCCAAAACAAATCGTTAACGCCACCGCGCGAAGCCCAATGGGCAGCCGTCACGCTGCCTGATAGCTGGAACATCAACAAACGGGATCGTAGCGCCGGATTTGGCTGGTATCGATTCCGGTTTTTGCACCAGGGGGAACATCACGATGGCTATGATGCGTTACAGCGTGCGCTGTACATTCCGCGCATAACCAACAACGTTGAGGTGTTTCTCAATGGCTCATCATTTGCGGTTAGTGGTCGTCTAGCCCCTGAACCCGAGAACGCCTGGAATCGCGCGCAATATTTTCTGATACCGCCCAGCTTGTTTAAGTCAGGCGAAAATGAATTGCTCATCCGCCTGCATCCAGACGGATTTTTGCGCTCCGGTTTATCAAAAGTCTATCTCGGCGATTCAGATGCGCTCAGTCATTTTTTTGAACAGCGCTATCTGATTCAAACCACCGCACCACAAATTATTACCGGCCTTCTGGTGGTGATGGCCATATTTTCACTGGCTATCTGGGCCAAACGGCGCAGTGAAACCATGTTTCTGTTTTTTGCCCTGATGGCCTTGGTGGCCGTCATTCGACTGGTTCACTATTACCTGCGGACGACCCCGGAATGGCTTAATTTTCTCGCTGTACCTTCGCTGGCGTGGCTCACTTTTTTTCAACTACAGTTTTCATTTCGTTTCGCCAATCATGCAATGCCGCGTATCGAAAAAGGTTTGCTGATTTTTACCGTCATCTCCAGCCTCATTTTGTTGGTATTGCCGTTTGCCGCACCTGCTGCATACGGCAACGCAACAGCCATCATTTATTTATTGCTTACGCTGTCCGCCCCATTTCTGTTGGCGGCGCTGGCCTATGCACTCACGCGTGAGCGCTCTCCCGAAAAAATGATCCTCCTGGCAGCGCTGGTGTTGAATTCGGCGCTCGGTCTGCATGACACCCTCGCCTATCAGGAGCGACTGGGCTTTGATCGGCTATACCTGCTGCCGCTGGGATTGCCGATGATTCTGTTTGCTGTGGCAGCCTTGTTGGTAAAACGTTTTGTCGCAACTTTAAGCGGCTATGAAGCACTCAATGCCGACTTGGCGCGGCGCGTAGCGGAGCGCGAGGCGGCACTGCAATCAAGCTTTGAACAAGTGCGGCAGCTGGATCAGCAGCGCGCTACGGCGGAAGAACGACAGCGCCTGATGCGCGATATGCACGACGGTATTGGCTCGCATTTGATGTCAACCCTGGCGCTGGCACGGATGGGCTCTTTGTCGAATAAAGACATGACCGAGGTGCTGGCAGATTGCATCGATGAATTAAAACTCACCATCGATTCCCTCGAACCGGTTGAAAGCGATTTATTGGTGGTGCTGGGCAATCTGCGCTACCGGCTTGAGCCGCGCCTGAATGCCGCAGGTATCTCACTTGAATGGGCCGTGAAAGATTTGCCGCCGCTGGCCTACCTTGACCCCGAAAACATCCGCAGCGTGCTGCGTATTGTGCAGGAAGCATTCACCAACACCTTGAAACACGCCCGCGCCAAGCGCATCACCATTTCCACCGGCATTGATTACGCCAGCAATCGCGTGCTGGTAAGGATCATGGATGATGGTGTTGGGGTGGGCAATTTAGCTGAAGACCAGAAATACTGCGGACGCGGCATCGACAATATGAAAAGACGCGCCACCAAACTCGGCGGCGCCATCGAGTTTGCCGCCATGAAATGCAGCGGCACCTGCGTGAATTTATATTTGCCGATTACGCTGGCGATTTGAATGGCGGATGTGGGCAGCGTGAGCTGACATATGGAGTTGCCATAAAACGGACTTAACCAACGAGCAGTTGATGTTGCATGCAGCCCAATCTTGACGCATTGCTACCGCACAGCCATTATCGGCACATGCGCAATCGGGACGATCAAATTTTCTTGCTAATTTTATTTTTGCTCCTGCTCTTCTACTTTTTAGTCAGCATTTTCACAACCGATAAAAGCAAACTATTTCTTAGCTCCCCATTCCAAACAATCGTTTGGATGACAATAATCGGCTTTGAGATGTACATTTCGGTGATGGTGAATCCTTGGCCCCCGTGTAGCTAGATTCATTATATTTCACAACACAAGATTCATAATATCAATAGCGTATTGTTCTCGGCATTACTTATTGTTGCAAGAGTGACAGTAGCAAGTTTTGTTGTAGTAAGTGGTTAAGGTATTTGACGCTGTCGCTTCTGCGCATAGGCAATAAACGCCCTGAGCTTGTCTGAAAGATCTATTAAACTATTTTTGATGCTATGGTGAATCCTATGAACCGAACTAGATCACGACTTGTTTCACTGCTCTCAACTGTATGTCTAATCGGCCTCAGCCTTATTGCAAGCGCTGCCGATCGGCCGGTCCGACCTCTAAAAAATATTGATATCGAGATCTCTGGGGCAGTTATTGACAGCGATACGAAAATGCCAGTTAGTGGCGCATACGTGGTGGTTTTTTATGGGTCGCCGAGCAAAAATCCTAGTTTATTGTACGACCACTGCGTAAAAGTGAAGGGTACATATGTGGATGTGAACGGTAAATTTAGCTTTGCCGCAGAAAGGCTCGACAATATGGTTCTAGATTCTGTTTACGCGGTGGCATCAAACTATTACTACGGAAGGTCAAACCCCGCCGGCAGAGGCCTTGTTATTGAATTAATGAAGTGGGATCTGTCCGATAGCGTAAGTCACGACTCGATTAAGCAACGCTTGTTCTACGATCAAGATCAGCTTCTCTCGAAGGCGTCGCTTGATTGTTGGCGAGCACCGACGCGTGAGGACGCAGCGGCTGCAATCCCCGCACTTAAGATTTTGAAGGAGTCATTTCTAAAATATTATCTTAAAGATAGCGGTAGGGAAGGCGTTGCTCGAGCTGAGAATATTCATCGAATTATTCATCTGCTCGAGCAACTTCCCACAAACGCATCAACGTCAAATTGAAGCTTAAACTTAAGTTGGTAACCAAATATATGCAGATATTCAAACATCATGGCTTTGTTACGCTAACAGCGGTTATGTTTTTGCTATTTGCTTTATCAGAGCGCTCGTTCGCAGCAAAAAACGGTCTTGTGCTTAGCGGAACAGCGTACAACGCAGCTACTAAAGCGCCGTTTGAGGGTGCTATTGTTCTTGGCATATACAAACGATGCGGCGGTAACCTTGCGGTAAGCGCGTGTTGGTGCGTGAGAACGTCTGCTGTCCGCACAGGTAAAGATGGCGTTTTTGAATTTCCTGTAACGGCAGCAGAAGGCTATCCGGAGTTGACAATATTTGCTCCCAACCATTATTTGAAAGACTTCGAGCTTCCTCCTTCTAAGTCTCGACACTGGTGGGACAAAAAATTTTATGCAGGCTGGGATTTATGGCTGGCACCACAAGATCCAGACTATCCTGATTTTCGTTATGCGCGCGGGGAAGCTTTGTCGTGCCGGCGCGCATCATCGAAAGAAGATGCGCGTGCGGGCATGGAATTTGAAGCAACCACAAATGCTGAACATGCAAGACTGCTTCGAATCGTTGTAGATAAAGCCCATAGAAGTATACAAACGGCAGAGCAAAAGCGTGCCATCGTGAATATGGAGCAAACCATTGACGTCCTTGAATTGGGGCCGCAAGGCGCACAGGCAAAAGCTCATGAGGCTTTCAAGTTGCGCACCGTATCTGTAAGTCGTGTAATTGGAGCGAAGGCTGAAGACTTTTCATGCTGTTTTGAATTTGCAGACCCGTCTCGTGCAACTTTGTTTGCTGGGATGGTTGAAAAAGATCAAATAATGCTCAAATTTAAAAAGGAATCTATCTGTGTGCGAGCATCGGATGCCGATAGAGCGAATGCCCTTCAACTCGATATTCCGTAGGCGGTGCTCCTCCAGCTTGGGGCACTCCTGAAGCAACCCGGCAGAAAACGACCAAGAGAAATCAGGGCGGTAGCTTACGGCAAGCTAAACGGACAATATCAAACTACGTTCGAAGCGCACTCAACACCTCATCGAGCATCTTCTTCGCGTCCCCAAACAGCATGCGATTATTTTCTTTGTAGAAAAGCGGATTATCCACACCCGCATAGCCTGACGCCATGCTGCGCTTCATGACAATCGAGGTCTTGGCTTTCCACACTTCGAGTACCGGCATCCCGGCGATAGGGCTGCCAGGGTCATCTTGTGCGCTCGGGTTCACAATATCGTTGGCACCGATAACCATGACCACATCCGTATTAGGAAAATCATCATTGATCTCGTCCATTTCCATGACGATGTCGTAAGGCACTTTGGCCTCTGCCAGCAGCACGTTCATGTGACCAGGCATACGGCCTGCAACGGGGTGAATACCGAAGCGCACGTTCACACCTTTTTCGCGCAGAAATTTAGTGATTTCATACACGGTGTGTTGCGCTTGCGCGACGGCCATGCCGTAGCCGGGCACGATGATCACGCTCTTGGCATCACGTAACAGCTCTGCGGTTTCAACAGCGCTGATGGGCACCACTTCGCCCACTGGCGCGGTCACGCCACCAGTAGATGCTGGCGCTGGCGCACCACCGCCAAACCCGCCGGCAATCACGCTGAAAAAATTGCGGTTCATTGCTTTGCACATGATGTAGGAAAGAATTGCGCCACTTGAACCGACCAAAGCGCCGGTGACGATCAATAGATCATTCGATAACATGAATCCGGTTGCGGCTGCGGCCCAGCCAGAATAGCTGTTCAACATCGATACCACCACCGGCATATCGGCGCCGCCAATCGCCATCACCATATGCACTCCAAATAACAGGGCGATCACCGTCATCACGATCAACGGAGTCATGCCTTCATTAATGCTGCTGGCATGCATGAACTGATAACCAAACCAAATCACCACCAGTAAACCGGCCAGGTTTAAAAAATGGCGTCCGGGCAATAACAATGGCTTGCCACCGATCTTGCCGGAGAGCTTTCCAAACGCAATGATGGAGCCTGCAAAGGTAACCGCACCAATCAAAATGCCGATATAAATCTCGGCATGGTGAATCGTGATTTCAGCCGCATTGCTGTTGGCGGTGGCATCAGGATCAATATAGCTGGCAAAGCCTACCAGCATCGCGGCCAAGCCCACCAGGCTGCGCATGAGTGCAACCAGCTCCGGCATTTGCGTCATCTTCACGGTGCGCGCCGCGAACACACCCACGCCACCGCCCACCACCATGGCCGCGATGATCCACGGTATGCCTGCTGCGGTAACGCGTGGGCCCAACACGGTCGCGCTCACGGCGAGCGCCATGCCGACCATGCCGTAAAAATTGCCGCGTCGTGAGCTTTCAGGATTCGACAATCCGCTGAGACTTAAAATAAACAAAATAATGGCGCCGATATAAGCGACTGTGGTTAAACCTTCTGGCATGCCCGTCATCACAGTCTCCCTATTTTCTAAACATCGCCAGCATGCGCTGGGTGACGGCGAACCCGCCGAACATATTGATCGCTGTTAATACAATACCCGCGACGGCCAGCCAACGAATCGTCTCGTCAGGCCGGCTGACTGCACCGCTCAATAACGGTGGCGCAATCTGCACCAGCGCGCCGATCGCGATAATGCTGCTGATCGCATTGGTCACGCTCATCAGCGGGGTATGCAAAGCCGGCGTGACATTCCACACCACCATATAGCCGACAAAGCAGCCCAACACAAACACGGTGAAATGGCCCAGAAACGCTGCCGGTGCGTTAGCGCCGATAAACCAGAAAAGCGCTGCCGCCACCCCAAACACGATGGCCAATTTATGGCCTGCCATGGGCGCGCTCGGGCTGCCGTGGCCTTTCTTGGCAGCGGGTATGGCCGCCATCGGTTTAGCGAGCACTGGTGCGGCTGATAACTTCGGTGCCGGTGGCGGCCAAGTTATTTCACCGGCTTTGATCACGGTCGTGCCGCGCAACACATCGTCTTCCATATTGACGTTAATCATGCCGTCTTTGGTCTTGCACAGCTCTTCGGCCAAACGGAATAAATTGGTTGAATATAAAGTGCTCGCCTGCTTGGCAAGGCGGCTCGGCAAATCAGCGTAACCAATAATCGTCACGCCATATTTCACCACCACGCGACCAGGCTCGGTTAATTCGCAATTGCCACCTTGCTCAGCCGCCATATCAACAATCACACTACCCGGCTTCATTGATTGCACCATCTCAGCGCTAATCAGTTTTGGTGCGGGCTTGCCCGGAATCAACGCCGTAGTAATAATAATATCGACTTCACGCGCCTGCTTGGCGAAGGTCTCACGCTGCGCTTTCAGAAAGCCCTCGCTCATCACCTTGGCGTAGCCACCCACGCCGGTGCCCTCTTCCACATAATCGACGCTGACGAATTCACCACCCATCGATTTAACCTGATCGCCCACTTCAGGCCGGGTATCATTCGCACGCACAATCGCGCCGAGCCCTGAGGCCGCGCCAATCGCGGCCAAACCCGCGACTCCCGCGCCAATCACAAATACCTTTGCGGGTGGCACTTTGCCTGCCGCCGTAATTTGACCGGTAAAAAAACGCCCGAAGTGATGGGCCGCTTCAATCACCGCACGATAGCCACCAATATTGGCCATCGAACTCAAGGCATCCATTTTTTGTGCGCGCGATACCCGTGGCACACTATCCATCGCCAGCACGGTCGCATGACGCGCTGCGAGTTGCTTCAACAATTCGGGATTTTGTGCGGGCCAAATAAAGCTCACCAGCGTGCCGCCCTCGCGCATCAGTGCGACCTCTTCGGCGCTTGGGCCGCGCACCTTGAAAATAATATCAGCTGCCGCCCATAACGGAGCCGCACCTTCAATCACTGTCGCCCCGGCTGCGCGATAGACATCATCCGCAAAATTAGCGGCGTCACCCGCGCCAGATTCAATGGCGACCGTGAAGCCCAGCTTGATGAGTTTTTCAACCACTTCAGGCACCGTCGCGACACGTTTTTCGCCCGGGAAAATTTCTCTTGGTACGCCGATCATTAGAGGCATGATGCTTTGCTCCGTTTGTACTGTTGTAAATTAAAACTTGGATAGATTAAAACTGAAATGGCGAATATTTGATTTATTGAACGCCACTTTCCTGCTTGTCTAACTGGCAGTTGCCTGTTTGGTATCGGCGCAAGTGTAACGCGAACTGGTTGTTATGAATTTATGATCCCTGATTTTGAGCGTTTCAAAGTGGCAGCGGCCGCGCCTGGGCCAGTGCCGGGATCGTCACACCACCTTTTGCAAAGCCGATCACCTTAAAAAATTCACCCATTTCTGCCGGTGACAACAGCCGCTGCGCTTGATTCGTGATGGGCAAATAGGTGCTGGCATCCGCTGGGTCATAAGCCGCCATTAACTCGGTGATGCCCGCCTGCAATAAAAACTGCGCCTGGCTGGTGTAGCCGATTAGCTCCAGCCCTGTCGCAATGGCAGCCTCAGCCACGCTGGTGAAATCCACATGCGCGGTTATATCCTGTAGCCCGGGCAGGTAAAACGGATCGGTATGGGCATAGTGCCGGTAGTGGCACATCAACGTGCCGGTGCTGCGGTGAGCGTGATAAAACTCGGCGCGGCGGAATCCATAATCGATTAACAAGATCGTGCCGCGCTGCAAACACTGCGCAAGGCTTGCGACCAAGCCCTCAACCGCGGGAGCCACTTCAGTCAGGTAGCCATCGGAAACGCTGCCTCCGGGATGATTGGATTCATCCGCAAACCCAGCCTGAATGCGGCTCACAGGCTGGTTGAGCACCGTAGGCAAGGCGGGCACATCGCGCCATTGAAATTCATACTGTTCGTTCACGACCACACCACGCTCGAATACCCAACCAGCCATAAACGTAACCAGATGCACCGGCACTACATCCAGGACCTCGTTGGCGATAATCGCACCTTCAAAATTTTCAGGCAGCGTATCCAGCCACACCACGCGCTGGGCTAAATGGCTGGGAAGCCGCGCCAGTGCTTGTTGTTGGCGTTGCTTAAGATCAGCACTGACTTCCAATAGGCAATAGCGTTCAGGCAATGTGCCCAGCGCATCAAGCGCCAGCAAAACATCGCGCGCTAATTTACCGGAGCCCGGGCCCAGCTCCAGCACATCACCACCGGTTTCAACCACGGTATCGGCAATAGAGCGCGCTATGCATTGGCCAAATAATGACGAAATTTCAGGCGCCGTTACAAAATCACCCGCCGCACCAAATTTACGTGCACCGGCTGCGTAGTAGCCCAACCCAGGTGCATACAGCGCCAACTCCATAAAACGCGCAAATGAAATCCAGCCGCCAGCGTTGACAATTTCAGCGCGAATCAGCGCAGCGCATGCCGCGGAATGCGCCAATGCATCGGCATCAGGCGCAGGCAATGTTGCAAAATCAGACGAGGACAATGGGGTTTTCACGATTGAGGAATCAGCGTGGGATAAAATAGCAGAATAATCAGGTTGCAGACGGCGGCCTGAAGCAGGGTTACCAAAACGGATTTACTAAAAATCCAGCCCTGTAAAAACGAAAGCGAATATAACATGCAGCTTCCTCATTCCCCAGAGTCCACAGCAACTACTACAGACGCCAAAGCCATCTTTATTACCGGCAGCGCCAAGCGCGTCGGCGCGGCGATTGCACGCGCCCTGCATACCGCTGGCGCCAATATCATTTTGCATTGCAATCACTCCCGCCAGGAAGCCGATCTGCTGTTGAGCGAGCTGAACACATTGCGCGCACAATCTGCGGCGCTGGTGCAGGGCGATTTGCTGGCCACCAACGCATTGAAAGGCCTGATCGATCAGGCGCATTCCTGCTTCGGACGCCTTGATGGTTTGGTCAATAATGCGTCATCGTTTTATGCCACGCCCATCGGCAAAATTACCGAAGATGACTGGCTTGATTTGCTCGGCTCCAACTTAAAAGCACCGCTTTTTTTATCCCAGGCGGCAGCACCCTACCTGCGCGAAACCAGCGGCAGTATCGTGAATATTGTGGATATTCATGTTGATCGTCCGCTGAAAGACTTTATTGTTTATAACGCCGCCAAAGCAGGCTTGGCCGGTCTTACCCGCTCACTGGCGCTTGATCTGGGCCCGGCGATTCGCGTTAACGGCGTCTCCCCTGGCGCGATCATGTGGCCCGATGGCAGCGATGATTATCCTGAGGCTGAACGCGAGCGGATTGTGAATCAAACCCCGCTCAAACGTGTGGGCAGTGCGGATGATATTGCCGGTGCGGTGAAATATTTAATGTTGGATGCACCCTATGTAACCGGGCAAATTTTGGCGGTCGATGGCGGACGCGCGATTGCGTTGTGATGATGATAAAAATAATGAAGATGGCGAAAGACTGAAATGAATCTGCAAAAAGAAACCCTCGAAACCAACAAACTCGCCAAGCGCCTGCGGCGGCAGGTGGGTGAGGCCATCGCCGACTACAACATGATTGAAGCTAACGATAAAATCATGGTGTGTCTTTCCGGCGGCAAAGACAGTTATGCGCTGCTCGATATTTTGATGGGTCTGCAGAAAAAATCGCCGGTGCCGTTTGAGTTATTCGCGTTTAATCTTGACCAAAAACATCCGGGTTATCCGGGGCATATTCTGCCGGAATATTTAACCGGCCTGGGCGTGCCGTTCCAGATCGTCGAGCAGGATACCTACGCCACCGTGAAGCGCGTGATCCCGGAAGGCAAAACCATGTGCTCGCTGTGCTCAAGAATGCGGCGCGGGGTGATTTATCGGGTGGCGACGGAAATCGGCGCCACAAAAATAGCGCTGGGACATCATCGCGATGATATTCTGCAAACTTTTTTCCTGAACGCTTTTTTTGGTGGCCGGCTGAAATCCATGCCACCGAAGCTGGTATCGGACAAAGGCGAACATATTGTGATTCGTCCGCTGGCTTATGTGGAAGAGCGCGATCTGGAAGCCTATCTCGCGGTTAAACAATTTCCCATTATTCCCTGCGATTTATGCGGCTCGCAGGACAATCTGCAGCGCCAGCAGGTCAAACGTATGTTGCAGGAATGGGAGCGCAGTTTTCCGGGCCGCGTTGACAGTATTTTCCGCGCACTGCAAAACGCTTCACCTTCGCATTTGCTGGATCGCAAACTATTCGATTTTGCAAATGTAAAAGCCACCGGCGAGGCTTCAGCCGATGGCGATATGGCGTTTGATCCTGAAACCTATGTTGAACCAATGCAGGCTCAGGTGATTCGCATGGTGGGTTGAATATGACGGTTAAATATGACGAATAAGCCTGAAAATTATCGAGCGACTGCGTGGGTGGGTATGGCAGGCCGGGACAATAATTTTACCAATCCCACCATCGCCAAAATCGGCACGGCGACGAACGCGAGCAACGGTAATATCGCCATCACCGTCGCTAGCACCATGATTAGCAATGTCGCCACCAACACCACCGCCAGCACTCCGGCGACCAATACGCCGGTGCCTGCCAACACCATGACCACCAACACCGCCGTCACCAGCAAAATGGGAATGGCAATCGCCCAACCCAGCGCGGAATCCGACAAGTCTTCATCAAACATCATCAAACTACCATCATGAAACCCGGCAGAATGCCCGTTAGCCAATAGCAATGCCAACGCGCCGATGACCACCACGGCGAGCAACGCCAATAGCAATAGTGGGCGAATGATTTTTGGTTTATTCATGATGATGCTCCGTAAGGTGGGGTTTAAATGATTGAACGCTGTTGATAATGCATTGTTGCCTCCAGGCTGTGCGCACTCAAGGATGACCGGACGAAATGCAGAATTCACCGCATCAACCGTCCTTTGAGCCGTCAATCTGATCCGGCACTGCATGCGGTGGCGATTGATAGTGATCATTGCCAGCATCAGGAGTCAGTCAGTATTCTTACTAGTTGCTCCGGTATCGTATTTTCACAAGGAAATAGCCATGTCCGCACCGCTCATGCATGCTCTCAAACCCGTTGCATCATCGAAAAAAATTTCATCCTTCCATCCGCCGCAACGCACCTTGATGGGGCCTGGCCCGTCGGAGATCAATCCGCGCGTGCTGGCGCAAATGTCGCTGCCTGCGATCGGCTATCTCGATCCGGTTTTTGTGGAGATGATGGAGGAATTAAAAACCTTGCTGCGCTATGCCTACCAAACCGATAACGCACTGACCTTCCCGGTTTCCGGCCCCGGCTCAGTGGGCATGGAAGCCTGCTTTGTGAATGCGGTTTCACCTGGCGATAAGGTCATCATCGGGCGCAACGGCGTGTTCGGCGGCCGCATGATTGAGAACGTGCAGCGCGCTGGCGGCATAGCAGTGGTGGTGGAAGATACTTGGGGCGAGCCGGTTGATCCGAATAAAGTAGAAGACGCATTCAAGAAAAATCCTGACGCCAAAATTTTCGGTTTTGTACACGCTGAAACTTCTACCGGCTGCCAGTCCGATGCAAAAACACTGTGCGCTATCTCTACAAAATATGGCGCGCTAAATATTGTTGACGCCGTAACATCCTTGGCCGGAACACCCGTCCTGGTTGATGATTGGGGCATCGATGCAATTTATTCCGGCTCGCAAAAATGTTTATCCTGCACGCCGGGCTTGTCACCGGTTTCGTTTTCAGAACGATTTGTGGCGCACGTCAAAGCCCGCAAAGAAACCGTGCATAGCTGGTTTATGGATTTGAATCTGGTGCTCAATTATTGGGGCAACACCAATCGCACCTATCATCACACCGCACCCACCAACGGCCTCTTCGCGCTGCATGAAGCGTTGTTGTTGCTGCAGGAAGAACGCTTGGAAGGCGCATGGGCGCGGCATCAGCGTCATCACCTGGCGCTGAAGGCTGGCCTTGAAGCAATGGGCCTGAAATATCTGGTGAAAGAAAGTAATCGTCTGCCGCAAATGAATTCTGTCTATGTACCAGAAGGCCTGCCCGAAGGCGGCGAGGCACAAATTCGCAAAACCTTGCTCAACGATTTCAATTTGGAAATCGGCGCAGGCCTAGGCCCACTCGCCGGCAAAATTTGGCGCTTCGGTTTGATGGGTTATTCCTGCAAGGCAGAGAACGTGATGCTGTGTTTATCCGCCTTAGGATCAGTCATGGCCGACATGGGTGTTGCCGTAAAAGTAGGCGATGCCGAAGCCGCCGCACATCATGCGTATGCCGAACTGCACAAGCAGGCAGCGTTGGAAATGACAGCAGCCAAGCAGCAATTGGCGGCGTAGATTTTTGGCAGTTCATTCAATAGCCACGTTGAAATCTTTCGGCAATTTTTTTGTAAAAGATGGCTCGATTAAAAACAAACAGCTCGCATTTTTGCGGGCTGTTTGTTTTTTAGTTCCAATCAATAAAAAGATACTAGATTAGCTCTGGGGGCGGCGTTTGGAAGCTTTTTTTCTTGGAATGCTCGCCAATGCTAGTGTTTGCAAAATTCAACGAGGCTGTAGAAAAATCTCTCGGCATCATATGCGAGGGAAATGCAGCAATCCGTTCACTATGCCAGCGCTCGAATTAGTGCTGTGTGCGCGATTCTGAAAGGCCAAATTTCGCATTTGATTTTGATTTTTTCAATGAGGTGGTTTTCTACGGCCTCACGTTTGACATGAGGGGTTGCGTCATTTTCGACGCGCCGCATTCTTCGGTGCCCACACGCGCAAGGCGCAGTGCGGCGCAGCGAGTTTGAAATCGTTGTCGGTGCTCAGGAGCGTTAGATCGTGCCGAATGCATAGTTGGGCGAGTAGCGCGTCGATCGTGCCGACTTGGATACCTGCTCTGCGACACGTGTTCCGGAGATTAGCCGCTGCGATATGGTCTTCGCGATCAGGTTGCAACAAAGGAAGCGATGCGAAACGCTCGATGATCTGCGCACGCGACTTTGGCCCAGAGAATCCTTGAAGCAATTCCTGGAGAACCATTCCAGTCGTGACAACAACATCGGCGCCCATGAGGGCATCTTTGAGCTGATGGACTTCAGGTTCAGAGGTTGAAGCATCGCGGCGCAAAGCGAGCGACCAAACGCTAGTGTCGACAAGTAGAGTCACGATCTGGAGCGCTCAGCCTTGTAGTTGAACGAGTCGTCCCACTCAAGCTTGCCCATGAGTTCAATTACCCGCTTCTGCTCGCGGCGGGCGATGAATTCTTGCAACGCTTTTGTGACGACAGCCTTCTTCGTTCGCTCACCGCTGACCTCAACGGCGCGATTAAGAAGGTCGGGATCGATAGCTAGATTCGTGGCCATGTGTAACTCCTATGTGTAACTCCTTACACAGAAGCCTACACAAAGTGACCGAGAATAGCTACCGGTGAGCTCGGCAAGGCGGCACCGTGAGGGGCATTTGACGCCTAACGCCGAATTGTGAGGCGCGCGCACGTGGTTGAACAACGAAGACGAACGCATATTCGCGCGTCCGTTACGAATGTCATGTTAAAGTTTATTGCGAGCAAGACCGACATGTATCACCCAAACAATAATTAGTGAAATTAAGAAAGGGCCAAAAATGGATGCAAGTGAAACGTATTCATTAATTGCCACATCATTGGGATTTTGAGGGATATTTGAAAGAAAATAAATGAATGTGGCGCATAAAATCATTGTCAAAACGAAAGAGGCAAATGATCGTATCGCGCTACCGCTTCCCATTTTCTTCCGAAGGGCTACGTATGCTAGGCCATAGAACAATAATGTAGGTGGAAGTGCTTTGCCAAAAGCGTATGCAATAAGTGTCATCATGATTGTTCCTATGTTTAGCAAGAATAGCATCTGCATAACATGCCAAGATGCGCCCTAACATTCCAAAAAAATTACCAAGCAATCGTTTTCTAATAATCGCTTGAGTTGATTGCTGTTGCATATCGCTCCCATGAACAACATTACGTTTTCCGGCAAGCTGATTCATCGAGTATATCGGCTCCGCAAAGAACTACATCCCATGCAAGTTCGTTGCCCTAGCTTGATCAGAACAGCATCGTTGATAACGTCGATACGCAAAGCAACCGAAAATCTCGCTTACCGAATCAAAAGTTAAACCCTAATACTGGCGCGGCGTTTGAGGCATAAAACCGAATTCAAGTTAAAAAGGCAACATGCGGTGGGCAGTTGAGTGCTACCTCGCTAGGGCTCAAGAAGCCAAGACATTTACGCGGGGTGTGGTTGGGTTTTAGCGGCCTTGATTGAAGAGTTAGGCGTGATTATTGGCTGCGATTCACATCTTTGGGTGTCAATGATTCGACGTACTCAAGATCCCGAAAACGGACGGCAAGTTCTGCCTTGAGCGCAGTGCGGAGCGCGTCCGCTTTCTGTTGCCCTGACGCACCGAAGAACAATCCATTGGGGTATGCCGATATCTTGAAGGAGACAGCGCTCTTGCTGAGAAACGAATAGGTCAAGGTGATGCCATTTCCAGAAAGCGTGGCGGCTTCTGAAGGACGTGCACACTCGCGACAATCAACGCCATGCTTAGCAGCAACTGACTTGATTGCATCGGCCACTTCTTCTCTCCTTAATTCATCGGTAGTAGATGTCTTGCGCACAATGTAGTCTTGGCGAGTAGGGATAACCGAAGTGCCAAGAAGCGCAACAAGCGTCATTGCGACGGCAGGAATAACGAGTAGCCGCCGTGTTCGCGACCGATAGATAGTAAGTTTGCCTTGATGGGCGATCATCGCGTGGCAAGCGGGGAACACGATCAGGGCGATCATGTCGGTGTAGTCAACCGTTCGACCGATGCGGAACAACCCAAAGTTATTGACTGCCTGAATGAACGTCGCCGAGGCCGGACTCTTCCACCAAAGGAACGCGAGTGACGTTCCGCAGAAGATGGTTAAAGTGCGACGCGGGAATGCCGCTAGAAGCAAAAATGCAACGACGGCAATACCTGAAAAGTCTGACAGTTTGCCGGTAACGAAGCCCGGATATGCCGCTTTCAGGTACCAGTCATTAACAAGAAGCACCACAAGGCTCAGTAGGAATGGCCAAGTGATGATTATCGAAAGTACTCTTCTACGCATTGGAGGATGGCTTAAGGCCCAACGATCAAGTCGAGCGGCGCGACGCGCGCTTGGCGCGTCCGCTCGACCGCCGTGTTAGTCCTGTATCAGGAACGAGGCGGATTTCAACTTTATAGCCGAGCGCCCGCGCATATCTTTGAAGAGTTCCTACGGAAGGGGAATGACTGCTGGTGGGCGATTCGAGTCGTGCTATTGCGGACTGCGTAGTGCCTACCAGCGTCGCGACCTCCGCCTGAGTAAGCCCAGATGCGGCGCGCGCCTTTAGCACTTCATCCAAGAATGCAAATTCGTCCGCAAGCTGGTCGTAAGCCTTTTTGACTTCTGGTTTCGCAAGTACACGCATTTTGAACTGTTTAAGTGTGCGATCCATTTTCAATTTCCTTCATTCGTGTTCGTGCTATCAATAGTTCTTTGGCAGGTGTCTTTTCAGTTTTCTTGATGAAATGATGCAGCATCACGATTCGCCGGCCAATTCTCGTGCAATAGAAAATGCAGACAATTCCCTCGCCAGCTTTTAGGCGCAGCTCGAATAGGCCATCGCCCATTGCCTTTGTGTGCGGCATGCCGAGATCGGGGCCATATATTTCGATGCGCTCCGCATACCGGACGAAGCGGGCCACGAAGCCTGGTGACATATTCGCGATTTCGGATTCAACTCGATCACTGTAAAAAACGATAGACCAACTCATTTAGGGAGCATAGCAGATATGCGATATCGCGCCAATTGAAGTTTTGAGGGCTAAGGTCCGAGCTAAAGAGCGCGCCGCTGTTGGCGCGTCCAGCGACCGAAGAGAGCGAACTTGAGCGACGTGTTAGGCCTTCGGCTCTAGGGTCACCTTCGGCTCTAGCGGCTCTAGCGGCCATGGATTTGCGGTGCCAAAAGAGGGGGCGGCAAGGCGAAACCTGAATGCGTAAGCGGCGCAGCAGCAACGCAACAGGCGTCAATTGAGACCGCCTAAAAAACGACAGGTAAAAAATCAGGTGCGCCGCAAAGCGTGACGTGAAACTGACGTCGTTTTACGAGTAAAAATGGGGTTTTCTACAGCTTCAACGTTTGACATGGGGGATGCCCAAAAGGCGCAGCCTTTTGGGCATCCCCTCGATGGAAGGGTTAGGACGCACTCTTCGAGAGCTACCGTTCGGCGATGACGATATGGGCTTGAATCTTGCCATCAACGGCGCCATGGCCGAACCTCTTGCCGATTTCCGCCAGGGCAGCATTTGTCGCGTCAACGAGTCGTAAAGCGCTTCTGGCCTCGATCTCGCTTCTGAGCAGCGTACCCTGGCAGTACGCGATTGCAGGGATGCCGGGTGATGCGGCGCGGCTCCTTGCCGCCAGTGTGTTGATTACGGGTCGACGAGCAAATCCGCCTTCGGCAAGGTGCCGTGCGATCAGCTCGGTGTCGCTGTACCCATGAGGAGTACGAACCATGAAGCGAGGCGGGTCGTCGGGAAATATCTGCTGCAGTGCGAACGTGACAGCCTCAGCGAATTCGTTCTGGTCGATCGTGTCCCAAACGTTGAAGATGAAAGTCCCTCCCGACCGTAGGACGCGCTTGGCCTCAGAGAACGCCTTGGGCTTGTCGGGAAAGAACATGGCGCCGAACTGGCAGACGACCACATCAAAGCTTTCGTCCGAGAACGGTAGTTGCATCGCGTCGGCTTGGCGCCACTCGACGGGACGGCTCGTGCCTACCGCGGTGGCCCGGTCAATCATGGTCTGATTCAGATCGGTCGCGACGATTCGAACTTCAGGCGCCAGAGCATTTGCGAGCTGCCGGGTTACGGCACCTGTTCCAGCTGCAATCTCTAGCAAGCATGTCGGCCTGAGCATCGCAACACGGGAAGCGAGGTCAGCAGCATACGGCTCAAAAATCAACGGAACCATGTACTCGTCGTACATCTGCGGAATTGAGCCGGTAAAGAGTCTATCTACATCTGATACGGCCATGGACGTTTCCGAGAGTATTTATGCGCTATAACGAGGCTGTAGAGGGATCCTATTATACGCGAACTGCCTAGCGGCTAAGATGTCGAATCCGTCGTTCAATATAGTGTGATTGGCAAGCCATGGCGCACTACAAAATGATCGATACCACTCGACTATTTCTCGCGCTGGACTTGCAACAGCACTTGTTGCTGGCAGCTTTGAGCAATCTGTCGCGGCTCTAGCAGTGCGGCTCTAGGGTCGAGGTCTCGCTTTTTGCTAGCAGCCGTTTGGGCGATTAGGCAAAACGCGAGACCTGATTTTAGCGGCGCATGTTTGCAACGCCAACGATTATTCCCCAGGCAGCGAGCAGCATGACAATGACGATTGTGAATGTCATGTTGTTTCCCGTGGAGGCTTACGATTAAGGTAAAAGGCGGCGCGCTTTTGCGTCGTCCAGCGACCGAAAATAGCGATTTTGACCAACGTGTTATGCGGCAATTTCAACCAACTCGCTGTACGAGGCGGGAGGGGGAACAGGCAAGCCGTCTTCCTTAAGTCCTTCAATGTGAAACTGAATAGCCTCGTGAATAAGGGCAAGGACTTCATCTTTCGATTCTCCGGCTGCGATGCAACCCGGCAAATCGGGAACGTACGCACCAAAAGATGAATGTCCTTTTTCGACTACGACTAGATAACGCATGGAACACCTCTATTTTTTCAGTCCAGCTTGCCGCAAAGCGCTTGCCAACGTGCCTACTGGTATATCAACGCTCGGCTTCCCAGATACCGTGACCGTGCCAGACTTTTTCGAATGATGATACTGGCGATGACTGCCCTTCATTCGTACCTGAAACCAGCCGTCATCCTTGAGCAAATCTATCAGTTCTTGAACCTTCATTATAAAAGTTTACAGGTGATGCCAATTTGCCGCCTATATTTAAAGAGCATGGCATCCGCGGGTATCTCATTCCAAATGCACAGCTTTTGGGCCATCTAATGAGGCAAAGGCGAGACCCGACCCTTGCGGCCCTTCGTTGGGCGGCACATCGCTGCTAACGCCGCATTACAAACTATGGCGAATTGCTTCACAAAGCTCCTTCAAATCCGATTCACCTCGAATCGAAGCCATGACTATGCTTTCGACCGACTTGAGCGCGTTGCCAGTCTCGTCAAATATCCGAAGCCGGAGTTTTGCCTCATAGTCCCAGACTTGTGCGACGCAACGATGCGGGAGAAAGGCGTGTTCAATGTAATCTACGATCTGCGAGTTAGTCAGCATGGTGCACTCAGGTTCGGTGAAAGACGAGCTGAAGCAACTTCTTCAGCAGCAGAGCGGCTGCGTAGAGACCGAAAGCGGCACTTATAATGAACGCCACTAACAGCGCGTTGCTCTTGCTTTCGGGTAGTCCGGCGACATAAACAATGAACAGAAGAAAAGCCAGTGCGCCGAACGTGAGTATCTTTGACCAGGCAACCGATGCAGTTGGTGTTCGTTGGGCAATGGCCGCCGCTGAGCCTTGCGCTGCCGCCCTGCCAACTTCGATGATCTTGTCGGCGCTGTCGGCTAGCCTTTGCTTCCGCTGTACGCGTTCAACAGCCTCACGCAGTTCGATCTGTTCCTTAGCCAAGCGGACTTTCGCAAGCTCGATCTCCAGTCGTTTCAGTTCATCACTCAAGGTCTTACCTCCGATTGTTATTGTGGCGTCCAACGATTAAGGTAAGGGGCGCGCCGCCACTTGCGCGTCCCAGTGAGCGAGGCGAACGCACTTGAACGCATTGTTAGAGTTCATCGCGCGATGATCGCCGCTACGGCCACAATGATTGATACGACCGAGATGGCAATAGAGACAAGGCACAGCTTCTGCATTTTCTCGCGCTCTGTTGCGACGTTCAAGGCGGCTTGATTCAATCCGGCGACGATCTCTTTCAATTGTTCGGCAAGTTGTTTAACTTGGTCCGCGTTGCTTGATGCTGCTGCCTGAAGTTCGGAAATCTGTTGATTGAGTAAATCTGTCTGACTCGGAAGTGCCTCAACTTTTTTTCGTGTGAATACGGGCTTCACCATTTCGATAATGGTGTCCATATTTGCGAGGGCGAATTTTCCGACGGAGAGCCACGGAACGACCATAGATAACCTCTAACTATATTTAGCGAGCATGGCATCCGCATAACACGCCAAGATGCTCCCTAGCATTCCAAAAAAATGACCCAGAAATCGTTTTCTATCAATCGCTTGAGTTGATCGCTGCTGCATAACATCCCCATAACAAAATCACGTTTCCCAGCAATCAAATTCATCAAGTATGCCGACTCATCAAAACACCGCAACCCATGCAAGCCCGTTGGCTTGGATTCATCAGCACAGCATCGCTGATTGCAGCGAAACATTAGGCAACCGAAAATCCATCTACCCAATCAAAAATGGAACCCTAACACAGGCGGGGCGTTTGAGGTATAAACGCCTCAAAAGCCACGCCAGCACTAGAGTTTTCCGCTTTATTGATTACTTCACCTGCGACATGACCTTTACAAATCGGTCTTCCACTTGCGGCTGTGAAGAAAAACGATCAAGCGTTCCGGCGAAGCTTTCAAGCTGGGCGAGGCGATCTGCGGCGGAGGGATGCGTGCTCATGACGATGGATGCGGCGGAATCTTCTGGATTCAGGGTGGCTAATTTTTGAATCACCGAGATCAATCCGTAGGGGTCGTAGCCTGCTTTGGCGAGCAGTAATGCGCCGATGCGATCCGCTTCATATTCGAGTGATTTATCGAGTGGGCGCAGGAATAGACCGTTCTTGACAAAATCAATCGCTTCACTGGCGGCTGCATTGGCGATTGCGCCAGTTAAGGCGTTACTGCCGAGACTGGTTCTTGCCAATCTATCGGCGGCAACCTCTTGTCCAATGTCTTGCAGAAACCCGCTTTTACGGGCGCTTTGAATCGCCGTAATCTGGTGCTTTTGCATCACATGCGCCACCTCATGCGCGAGCACGCCCGCGAGCTCCGCTTCACTGGTGAGCTTCGCCACCAAGCCCGTTGAAATAAACACCTTGCCGCCGGGTAATGCAAACGCGTTGATCGTCGGCGTATCAATAACCGCAAACGCCCAAGGCAAATCGGGGCGCAAGGATTGGGATGCGACCCAGCGCCCCACCTTGTTGACATAGCGCTGCAAATTTTGATCGGGATAGAGCGGCGATGCGCCCAAAATCATCGCGCCGATGCCATCGCCCATTTGGATTTCTTCGGGCTCGGTGATGTCTTTGGTGGCCTCGACGGCCTTTTTGGTTTTGTCTAACGCTTTGTTGATATCGATTTTCTTGAGAAAATTTCCGAATGCAAACGAAGGTGTGGATGCCATTACCGACAGGGCAAACAAGCCCATCACAGCCGCCGCGGTGACTTTATTTGCTACACCGTTTTTTATGCAATTCATGCTGGTTTTCATTTGCGTCCTCCCGCTGCATCGTTTAGTTCGGGCACATTGGCCTGCGCCAGTTTTGCTTCTTTGGCGTAGCGTTCGGCTTCTGGTTTATCCGATTTGAATGAATTCATTTTGGCGAGCGCGGCAGCGTCAGGCGAGGCGGTTTTTAGCTCGTCTGGCGAGAGGCCGCGAATGCCCACTGTGGCGCTTTGCGCTTGCGTACTGCTGCGCCCGGAGCCGCCGCTGAGCAAGCGATTAAAGCCGGACATGAAACCACTGCCACTCGATGCGGGCTGCGATTCAACCACCACCACCCCACCGCGCAAATGCATCATGCGTACCCAGCCGGTTTCTTTGGGTGCGGCTTTGGCAGCGGCTTTGTCGGTAACATTGTCCGCGCCTTCGATCACCTGCACACGCGTCCAGGCACCTCGACGTTCGAGCTGTAGCACACTGCTTTTTGCAGGTAACGCTCGTATCAATTTCGCAGCATCATCCGGCGATGCGCGCAGATCGGTAGCACGGTTGGTGAAGAGTGGCTCTTGCGCAGGGGCAATGGTGGTGGTGGCAGCGGTGGTGGTGGCAGCGGTGAGAAAAAGTAGCGATGCCAACATCGCCAAACGTGCTAAGCCGAGATTGAACGCAGGTATTAGGCTCGTAAGCTTTAAACGCGTGGTCACGATAGGCATGATAAGTACAGTGGGCATAGTGGGTTTTCTTTCCGACAAAAGGTTTGCGCTATAAATTATTGCTTATCCAGTGTGGCACATAATCGTTCACATAATGCAGCGGTTAAACCTGCCTGGTTCATCGTATAAAAATGCAGGCCAGGTGCGCCGCCGTCGAGCAATTCTTCGCACAGTGCCGTGACCACATCAAGCCCGAACGCTCGGATGGATGCGGTGTCGTCGCCGAAGCCTTCCATTTTGCGTCGAATCCAACGCGGGATTTCCGCGCCGCAAGCATCTGAAAAACGCGCCAGTTGCGAGAAGTTTGCAATCGGCATAATGCCGGGCTGAATCGGTATATGAACACCCATCTTGCCGACGCTTTCCACAAAATGAAAATACGCATCAGCGTTAAAAAAGTACTGGGTGATGGCTGAATCAGCGCCTGCCTCAACTTTTCGTTTGAAGTTTTTTAAATCTTCCTGGGCATGGCGCGCCTGCGGGTGATATTCCGGATAGGCCGCCACCTCAAGATGAAAATGATCGCCGTGTTCAGCACGAATAAAAGCGATCAAATCGGCCGCGTGTTTGAATTCGCCCGCCTGCGCCATGCCCGACGGCAGATCACCCCGCAGGGCCACGATATGTTCAATCCCACTGGCCCGATACTGATTAAGAATGCTGCGAATGCTTTCAACGGTTGAGCCGATGCACGATAAATGCGGCGCCGCCTGATGCCCGGCTGCGCGAATGTTTTGTACTGTTTTCAGCGTGCCTTCCTGGGTGGATCCGCCGGCGCCAAAAGTCACCGAGAAAAATGCCGGCTGCAGCGTTGCCAGTTGCTCAACCACCGTGGCAAGCTTCACGGCACCCTCGTCTGTTTTGGGTGGGAACAATTCAAAACTTAAAATATTTTTTGGGTTTCGCATAAATCATCATTCTTTCTTTACTGAGCACAAAAAAATACGCCAGCAGGTAAATGAATATCCCGGCTGGCGTACTGTTTTTGCCTGACTATCGTGAGCTAAAAATTAGTAACGATAGGTATCCGTTTTATAGGGACCCTGCTGCGTCACGCCGATGTATTTGGCCTGCTCATCGGTGAGCGTCGTCAACTGCGCATTAAGCTTGGTCAATTGCAGCCGCGCAACTTTTTCATCCAGATGCTTGGGCAGCGTGTAAACACCAATCGGATAGCTCGCCGTGTTCTGAAACAATTCCATCTGAGCGATCACTTGATTGGCGAATGATGATGCCATCACGTAGCTGGGGTGACCGGTGCCGCAGCCCAAATTGACCAGGCGACCTTTGGCCAGCAGAATAATTTTCTTGCCGTCCGGGAAAATCACATGATCAACTTGCGGCTTGATCTCTTCCCATTTACAGGATTTTTCAATCGCAGCTACATCGATTTCATTATCAAAATGGCCGATATTGCAAACAATGGCCTGGTCTTTCATCTTCGCCATATGTTCAGCCGTGATGATGTGATAGTTGCCGGTGGCCGTGACAAAAATATCCGCTTTATCGACTGCGTAATCCATGGTGACGACGCGATAACCTTCCATCGCTGCCTGGAGCGCGCAAATCGGATCGATCTCGGTTACCCAAACCTGCGCCGACAATGCGCGCAATGCCTGTGCGGATCCCTTGCCCACATCGCCATAACCGGCGACTACGGCAACCTTGCCTGCGATCATCACATCGGTGGCGCGTTTGATCGCGTCAACCAGCGATTCACGGCAGCCATAGAGGTTATCAAATTTTGATTTGGTGACTGAATCATTGACGTTAATCGCCGGAAACGCCAGCTTGCCGTCTTTTGCCATTTGGTACAGGCGATGCACGCCGGTGGTGGTTTCTTCGGTCACGCCTTTTACTTCTTTCAATCGAACCGAGTACCAAGTGGGATCTTTGAGCAGCTTGGCTTTAATCGCGGCGAACAAAATACGCTCTTCATCTGAACCCGGATTGGCGATGACCGATAAATCTTTTTCTGCACGCGTGCCGATATGCAACAGCAGCGTGGCATCGCCACCATCATCCAGAATCATGTTGGTGTAGCCACCATCATGCCATTCAAAAATACGATGGGTGAAATCCCAATATTCTTCGAGCGATTCGCCTTTGTAGGCAAAGACCGGCGTGCCGTTGGTGGCAATGGCTGCCGCCGCATGGTCTTGTGTGGAATAAATATTGCATGATGCCCAACGTACCTGTGCACCCAGCGCCTCCAGTGTTTCGATCAGCACCGCCGTTTGAATCGTCATGTGCAATGAGCCAGTGATACGCGCGCCTTTGAGTGGCTGCGCCTTGGCAAATTCATCGCGGATCATGGTGAGGCCGGGCATTTCGGTCTCGGCGATTTTAATTTCTTTATGACCCCAGTCAGCGAGGTTCAGATCGGCAACGTAATAATCGTTATTGATCAGATTTTGTGGTTTCAGAATAGCGTTCATGTGGTGTCCTTTGCTTCGAATTTGACGCTGCACAATAGCGGGTGCGTCATGTTTACGTTTGATACTTACATTAAGCGCGGACGAAAAAAAGCGCCCGCATCCGTTCAGGATTGCGAGCGCCGTTCTAATCTTTTCCAAGCCTGGCTACACTCTGATGATGATCGGTGTAATCGCAACGCTCCTTGGAAACGTGAGTATAACGAAATACCCTATTTAAGTCCAGCTGCTGCGCGCAGTTCGGCAACCTTATCGGTACGCTCCCAGGTGAACTCAGGCTCCTCGCGTCCAAAGTGGCCATAAGCTGCGGTTTTGGCGTAAATGGGTCGTAATAAATCCAGCATTTGCACAATGCCCTTTGGCCGCAAATCAAACAACTCTGCCACCAGTGCGGCGATTTTTTCATCCGCCATGATGCCGGTGCCTTCGGTGTAAACCGTGATGTTCATCGGTTTGGCCACACCGATCGCATACGCGACCTGAATTTGGCACTGGCGCGCCAGTCCTGCCGCCACAATATTTTTGGCCACATAACGTGCCGCATAGGCGGCCGAGCGATCTACTTTGGAAGGATCCTTGCCGGAGAATGCGCCGCCGCCATGCGGACACGCCCCGCCATAAGTATCGACAATAATTTTACGTCCGGTCAAGCCACAATCCCCCTGCGGGCCACCGACCACAAAACGACCAGTTGGGTTCACCAGATAGCGGGTATTGACCAGCATTTCTTTGGGCAACACCGGCTTGATAATGGTTTCGATCACCGCTTCGTGAATATCTTTTTGCGACATTTCCGGCGCATGCTGGGTTGAAAGCACCACGGTATCAATCGACACCGGCTTGCCATCAACATATCGCATCGTGACCTGTGATTTGGCATCAGGGCGCAGCCATGGCAGGCGGCCATCTCTACGCACTTCGGACTGACGCTGAACCAGACGGTGCGCATAGTAAATCGGTGCGGGCATCAACACCGGCGTTTCATCGCAGGCGTAGCCAAACATCAGGCCCTGATCGCCGGCGCCCTGGTCAAGATTATCGTCCTGCGCTTTATCGACGCCCTGCGCAATATCGGGGCTTTGCTTGTCATAGCAAACCATCACCGCGCAGCCGCGATAATCAATGCCGTAATCGGTATTGTCATAGCCGATACGTTTGATCGTGTCGCGGGCCACGCCGATATAATCAACATTGGCGTGGGTGGTGATTTCACCGGCCAGAACCACGAGGCCGGTATTGCACAAGGTTTCAGCCGCAACGCGTGAACGCGGGTCTTGGGCTAAAATCGCATCTAAAATCGCATCCGAAATTTGGTCGGCGACCTTATCCGGATGGCCTTCAGAAACGGATTCGGAGGTAAATAAAAAGTCAGTCATTGGGTATCCCCACAGTCGTTGAGAAAAATAATGTATATCGCGAAGTACAACTTTGAAGTTTAGCAGAAACCTCTTTTGCCCCCAACTTCTCGAGCATCCCATGCCCGGTCGTTCATCCGCTACAGGTGGCAGGGATAAATAAATTCAAATGCAAACATGGTGAAATTTCTGTTCCAACTGTTCGGCAAAATGCCGCTAAGGCTTAACCATGCGGTCGGCACGGTGATCGGCTTTATGGCCTGGGCGTTGTCCGCGCGTCATCGTCGCTTAACCAGACAAAATCTGGCGCAGTACAGCCAATGGCGACATCAGCCTGCTGATCTGCCGATGCGCCGCGCGGCTATCGCAGAACAAGGCAAAGGCATCAGCGAGCTTGCCATCGCGTGGACGGCATCAGTAGCGCGCCTTTACGGATTAGTAAAAGCCTGTGATGGCTGGGAGCATGTTGATGCCGCTAAAAAATCTCACCGCCCGGTTATCTTTGTCACCCCTCATCTGGGCTGCTACGACATAGCGGGCCGCTACCTTGAAAGCCGCATCCCGGTGATGGCGCTATATCGGGCGCCCAAACAAAAATGGCTGGAGCCGATTATGCAGGCTGGGCGTATTCGCGGCGGCGGTTCCACTGCAAGTGCTAATGCGAGTGGGGTGCGGGCCTTGCTTAAAACACTTAAAACCGGCGGCAATATTATTATGCTGCCCGATCAAGTACCCAGCCAGGGTGAAGGACTGTGGATTGATTTTTTTGCACGCCCGGCCTACACCATGACGCTGCTGCCGCGCCTGGCCAACGCGACCGATGCGGTCGTGCTGTTTTTTTTCGCTGAACGTTTGCCCAAGGGACGCGGCTATCATGTGCACATTGAGGCTATGTCTGAATCTTTTTCAACCGATAAAAATATCGCCGCACAACAAATGAATACGATGGTGGAAGCCCTGATTGCCCAAGCGCCAACGCAATATCTGTGGGGCTACAATCGCTATAAACATCCGGCTGGAGCGCCCTTACCGCCTGCCACGGCCACTTGCACGCCTCCTCCACCAACCCCTGCCCCTGCGAGATGATGAGAATCGCCCTCTTGATACTTTGGTGCATGCGCTGGCTGCCGCATAGTTGGGTGGCCGCGATCGCGCGGGTGCTGGGGAATATGCTTTATCGTTGGGGCCGACGGCGCATCACCTTAATTAATCTCGCCAAATGCTTTCCCGAAAAAACCGTGGCCGAGCGTGAAGCCATCGGTCGCCGTGTGTTTCAAAATCTGGCGCGCGCCACGTTGGATTTGGGCAGACTTTGGTATGCACCACCCGAGCAAGTACTCGAATTGGTCAAGCTGGTTGATCGCCATTACATGGATGAATACGCGGGCAAGGTGCCGATTATTGTGCTGGCACCCCATTTTGTCGGCCTCGATTTTGGTGGCGCGCGCTTTGCCTACACCTACCCGGTGGCAGTCACCTTGTATTCAACCCAAAAGAGCAAGGTGTTTGATGCGGCACTCAGACGGGCGCGCGCACGATTCCGCAATCCTACTTTAATCACTCGTCAGCAAGGGCTCCGGCCAATATTGAAAGCACTTAAAGAAAAGCGCGGGTTTTACTATTTGCCGGATATGGATTTCGGCGCCAAAGATGCGGTGTTCAGTGATTTTTTTGGCGTACCTGCCGCGACCGTGACAGCGCTTTCCAGGCTCTGTGAGATCACCGGTGCCAAAGTTATTCCGATGGTGACGCGCCAAACCGAAACCGGCTACGAATCCCGTTTTTACCCTGCATGGGAACACTATCCCAGCGGCGATGCGGTCGCGGATGCCAGACGCATGAATCAGTTTTTGGAAGAACGTGTGCTGGAAATGCCGGATCAGTATTTTTGGGTGCATAAACGCTTCAAAACTCGACCCGCAGGTGAACCCAATTTTTATAATTAACCTCAGGCACTGGCGCGGCGTTTGAAGTAAAAATGGCTTAAACTCCGCTCCAGTGCTAGAGTTTTATATTTAATGGTTCCCGCATAACCTCAGGCAAGGTAAGCGGTAGAATCAAATTTCCTTAATGTTTTTTGGAACGATCCGATGGCCTTCTTCCATGTTTTCTTGCGCGGTGAACACTTCCTGATTGAAATGGATGGGAAGCAATCCTGGATGGGTTTTTACAAAAATGTTTATGCCGAGGCGAGTAACGCCGATGAAGCCAGCAGCATTGCCGTAACCCGAACCTGCGCCGATCCTGAATTTAGAATGCGCGTTAAAAACCCCGCCGATAATCCGCCCGCATTGAATATCGAGGAAATTACCGAGATCGAAAAAGATACCGCCCTTGCTGATAGCGGGTTCGTGTTCTTTCCCGACGAATCGGCTGTGACCACTTAAGCACGTAGCGGATTGCGGATGCGCCTAAAATTTACCAAAATGCATGGCCGTGGCAACGACTTTGTTATGTTAAACGGTATCACTCAAGCGGTAGCGCTCACTGCCGCACAAATTCGCCAGATCGCGGATCGCCATCTCGGCATCGGCTGTGATCAGCTATTGCTGGTTGAGCAGCCCACCGTAGCGGGGGTTGATTTCCGCTATCGAATTTTTAATGCTGACGGTGGCGAAGTAGAGCAGTGTGGCAATGGCACGCATTGTTTTGCGCAGTTCGTGCGCGACGAAGGGCTCACCAGCAAAAATGAAATTCGCGCAGAAACCCTTAACGGTATTATCTCGCCCTTCATTGCCCCGGACGGTTTGATCACAACCAATATGGGCGCGCCCCAATTTAGCCCGCCCGCTATCCCGTTCTTGGCCGATGATGAACAAACTCGCTACGACTTGCTCGTCAACGATGTGAGCATCACGATTGGCGCGCTGTCGATGGGCAATCCGCATGCGGTACAGGTAGTCGCTGATATTGACCATGCTCCCGTGCGCGAGCAGGGCCCGCTGATTGAACGTCATGTACGCTTCCCCAAGCGCGTCAATGCAGGCTATATGCAGGTGCTGTCGCGCGACCACATACGCCTGCGAGTATGGGAGCGTGGCGCGGGCGAGACGCTGGCCTGCGGCACCGGTGCGTGCGCCGCAGTGGTGACGGGCATTCGCTGGAATATGCTGGATGCCGATGTGCGTGTATCCATGCGCGGCGGTGATCTTTCGGTAACATGGCAAGGCATGCGGGCTGGGGATAACGGCGCCGCAGCCGCCGTGTTTATGTCAGGCCGCGCCACCACGGTTTATCGCGGTGAGATCAATCTGCAATAATCACGCCTACAAGCATTCATTCAACCTTAAAAATAAATAGGGACGCCTCGTGTCAGCATCTGAAATGACGATTGATGAGATCGCAGAATTCTTGAAAAAAAATCCTGATTTTTTTGAGCATCATGCCGATGTATTGTTGGCGCTCAATGTGACGCACCCGCACGGCGGACGCACGGTTTCCATTCCCGAACGCCAGCTTATTGCTACCCGTGAGAAAGTCCGGCTGCTCGAAAACAAACTCACCGAATTAATTCAATTCGGCGAAGAAAATGATGCCTTGTCCGAAAAAATTCATGCGCTGACTCTAAAGCTGATAGGTGCGGCATCGCTTGATCAGGCCATAGATGTTTTGTATCTGGATTTGCTGGATCGGTTTCAGGTGCCGCATGTGGCTGTGCGTTTTTGGGGTGTTGCGCCAACGGGCGGCACGCCCACCCCCGAGTTTCAGAATTCTCCCGCAGAGTTACGCCAGTTTGTGGACGCCATGACGCAACCTTACTGCGGCGCACACCCCGTCTATGAAACCCACTTATGGTTTGGTGAGCATGCACCGCACCTGAAATCATATGCGCTGGTACCGTTAAAAAACGAAAAGACGTTTGGCTTGTTATTAATGGCAAGCGAAAACGCCGAACGCTTTTATGCTGATATGGGCACGATGTTTTTATCGCGCATCGGGCAGGTGTTTGCGCATTGCGCGGCGCGCAATCTGGTCTTGATGGCTGATCCGACCGCAAACGAATGACGTGAACGAAGCGTGCGAACAATATTTAAACTATCTGACGCATGAGCGTCGACTTGCCACATTAACCCTCAAACACTATCGGCGCGACTTGGTGTTGCTGGAAGCGCTGGCAGAGGGTGGCAATACTGACGCGCGGTCTCGCGACCCGGCAGTGATTCTTGTTTCACTGACTCAAATGGATATTCGCCGCTTTGCCGCCACGCTGCATGCCAAAGGCCTGGGGCCACGTTCGATTGCCCGAGTACTGTCCGGCTGGCGCGGTTTCTATGAATTTTTACGCCATCAAACCGGGGCCGCCAATCCTGTTGACGGCGTGCATGCACCCAAGGCCGACAAGCGGCTGCCGGAAACCTTATCGCCGGATGAAGCGGTGCGACTGGTTAGTTTTACAGACGACAGCCCGGAAGGGATACGTGATCGCGCTATTTTTGAACTGCTGTATTCATCAGGGTTTCGTGTTTCTGAATTGGTCAGCCTTGACACGGATTCCATTGATTTCGCAACGCAGGAGGCGCGTGTTACCGGCAAAGGCAACAAGACCCGGATTGTGCCAGTTGGGCGGCACGCGCTGGAAGCTTTACACCGCTGGCTTCCCGTTCGGGCCGCTATCCTGGGCAACGCAAAATCAAGCGCGGAAAACCGTCTTGACCAAGACCACCTCAAGGCGCTATTTTTAAGCAAACAAGCCAAGCGTATTTCAGTACGGGTGATACAACACCAGATTAAAATCCGTGCGACCCAGCAGGGTATTTCGCTTGATCTGCATCCGCACATGCTGCGGCATTCATTCGCATCGCATGTGCTGCAGTCTTCGGGTGATTTGCGCGCCGTGCAGGAAATGCTGGGACATGCCAGCATTGCTTCCACGCAGGTTTATACGCATCTGGATTTTCAGCATTTAGCCAAAATTTACGATGCCGCTCATCCACGGGCCAGGAAAAAATCATGAAAAATCGCTGGTTACGAATCGCGCTAAAACTAATGGCGGCTGCATTGCTGCTCGCTCTGGTGACGCTTGCCGTACTTTATTTCATCCTGCGCTCAAGCCTGCCGCAGCTCGACGGCGAGGTCATCATGCCCAAGCTGTCGAAGGCCGTCAGCCTAAGCCGCGATGCGCGCGGCACCGTGACCATTGAAGCCGATAATATGCGTGACGCCATGCGCACTTTGGGCTTTGTGCATGCGCAGGAACGATTTTTTGAAATGGATTTGGCGCGTCGTTCCGCAGCGGGCGAGCTTTCAGCATTGTTGGGGAAAGCCACGCTGGCGATGGATAGAGAGAAGCGCGCCCACAGGTTTCGTCATCGCATGAACATGGTGTGGTCGCAGATGGGCTCGCAAACCGGATCGCAGGCAGCCGTCACAGATCAGGCAGCCGCTGCCGACTTGACGGCCTACACCGAAGGCGTGAACGCCGGACTCAATAGTTTGAGCGCAAAGCCCTGGCAATACACCTTGCTGCAAGCCACTCCCAAGGTTTGGACTGAGGTTGATTCATTGCTGGTGATGTGCGAAATGTATTACATGCTGCAAGCCAATTCATTTGAACATGCATTCGAGAACGCGCTACTTCAAGAAAAATTGGGCGCCACAATATTTAACTGGCTAAAACCGCTCGGGGGCGAATTCGATGCCGCACTTGACGGCAGCGTGATTGAACCCGTTGCCATACCGGGTGCAGACAAAATTAATCTGCGTATTCCGCAACCCGCGACAGCAACAGCGGTGTTTGCGCAGGTTCCATTCACCAACACAGCGCAGGCTGAAACTGATAGCGCCACCAGCATCGGCAGCAACGCCTGGGCCATCAGTGGCGCGTTAACCGCGCATGGCGGCGCGATGTTGGCAAACGATATGCATCTGGGCCTGGGGGTACCGAATATCTGGTTTCGCACCCAGCTCGAAATTACCGAAATGGCCGATCACGTGCAGGCCACCGAAGCCGCTGAAACCACCGCGGCTGACAAAGCAAACCGGATAAAGCGGCGTATCGTCGGCGTTTCACTGCCGGGCGTCCCCGCGATGGTGGCGGGAAGCAATGGTGATATCGCATGGGGCTTCACCAATAGCTATGGAAAATGGTTTGACTGGGTGCCACTCACGACGGATGAGGCGATCACGGTTCAGCGGGAATCCATCGAGGTGAAAGGCGGAGGTGGGGACGGGGGCGAGAACGGAGGCGAGGGCGGAGGCGCCGCGTTGCTGGAGGTACGCGAATCACGCTTTGGGCCAATCATCAAAACCATCGGAAAGCAATCCTACGCGCTCAATTGGGTTGCACATCGGCCGGGCGCGATCAACAGCAATTTGACCCGCTTGGCGCTTGCCAAAACGGTTGACGAAGCGCTGCTCATCGCGCAACAAAGCGGCGTGCCCCATCAAAATATTTTTATCGTCGATAAACAAGGCAATAGTGCATGGACGATTGCGGGGCGGATGCCGGCACGCATGCAACACCAGCCCGGCGTCCCCTTCCGCAAAGACGCCAGTCTGCTTCCCGGCTTTACAGCAGCCGACAGCATCCACTCAGATTGGCTTGCCGTTGACCGCTATCCCATAATGCGCAGTCCTCAAATGCTGCGACTTTGGTCAGGCAATAATCGCCAGCTGGCGGCCGAAGGCGGCTCTGCCATCGGCGAAGGCGGTTTTGATCTCGGCGCACGCGGTCAGCAGATTCGTGATCGCCTGCTGGAAGCAAAAATATTTGATGAGGCGGGCTTATACAATATCCAGCTTGATACCGAAGCCCGCTTCATGAAACGCTGGGTCGCCCGTGTAAGCGCAGTAGCTGATGCCAATCGCGATAACACCAACGCGCTGGCCGCGTTGCGCGCACTCAAAACAGGCAATGGTCGCGCCGACATTGATCAGGCGGCCTATCGTATAGCGCGGGCTTTTCGCCTGCGAGTCCTTGATGAATTATGGAAGTCATGGTTAAAAGCAGCGCTATCAACTACTACTCCACTCACCACCACAGCCACTACTACCTCTTCATTGCCCCCCAAAATAACCTGGGACGGGCGTTTCGAATATGCCGCATGGCAGGCGTTGAGCAATGAGACACCTCACCTGCTGCCTTTGCCGTTTTTAACCTGGAATCAGTTTCAGGCGGCACAGCTCAACACGGTCACCCGAGAGCTGCTTGAAACCAATGCCTCTCTCGCTGAAGCCACTTGGGGCAAGCGCAATATTGCGCGTATCCGTCATCCCATCTCACGCGCTGTGCCTGTACTGGGGTATTTCCTGGATATGCCGCCCACCCCGTTATCCGGCGACAATAATATGCCCAAAGTCGCGGCACCTGGCTTTGGCGCATCTGAGCGTATGGTGGTCGCACCTGGGCATGAGGCCAGCGCGATTCTGACCATGCCAGGCGGACAAAGCGGGCATCCCCTATCGCCATTTTATGGAGCTGGTCATGAAGATTGGCTGGCGGGAAAACCCTCACCATTACTAGCGGGCGAGCGCAAATACCGGTTGCGGTTTCAATTACAAGCAAGTGCTGAGCATTAATTTTAGGCTTCACCCTAGCCATGAAATAAGCACGCTAACGTCAGTCAATACGATTTGCGACTTGATTGCATATGCAACTGGCACAGCCTAAAATAGCGTTGCAAATTATTTCTGTTCAAATCGCGCCTTCGCATGAAATCCAAGCCCACCTATCTTGCCCGAATCCAAGACGCTGAAACCGCCATCCGCGCGACCGGTGATCGCCTCACCCAGCCACGCGTCGCGGTGCTGGCAACATTACTGGCAACGGATCACGCGATTTCACACCTGGATGTGACCGATGCGATTGCGCACCACCATCCGATTGATCGAGTCACCGTGTATCGGGTTCTGGAATGGCTGGTATCGATGGGGATTGCGCACCGCATCGCGGGTGATGACCGGGTGTGGCGCTTTATGCTGAGCCAACCGCCGATGACAACAGCGCACGGAGAGGGAAAAACGGAAGGAGGACGGAAAGAAAACAGAAAAAGCAACGGTAATTACACGGCCAAGACTCACCACCAACACGCGCACTTTACCTGTAACGATTGCGGACAAACTTTTTGTCTGGACGACATGCCCCCCAAGCTGGATCTGAAATTGCCCGCCGGATTTAAAACCGTGGATATTGATCTGAAGCTTCGCGGGCAGTGCGCACATTGCACCACCCGCGCTTGAATCTATCGCGCGCCCCATCATGACAGCTTCCATCATTACCCCGGTCACTTTGCTGACCGGTTTTTTAGGCAGTGGCAAGACAACCCTGCTGAATCGCATGCTCACGCACCCGTCACTTCACGATACGGCGGTGTTGATTAATGAATTCGGTGCCGTGCCGATTGATCATCTGCTAGTGCGCAGCGTCAGCGGCGATGTCGTGGTGATGGCTAACGGCTGTGTCTGCTGCTCGGTCGCGGGTGATATGGTTAATGCATTGCGTGATCTCTATTTCAAACGGGCCAACGCTGAGATTCCCTATTTCAAACGGGTCATCATTGAGACAACCGGTTTGGCCGACCCCGCGCCGATTATGCATACGCTGATTGAAATGCCGCTAGTGGCCGCACGTTACGCGCTGTCCGGCATTGTGACAACGGTGGATGCAACCCATGGTGAGAGCCAACTTGATCAACATTTTGAGTCCGTCAAACAAGCTGCGGTAGCAGACCGAATAGTCATTACTAAAATCGATTTGGCAACCCCTGCGCAACTGAGCGCGCTGCAACAACGTTTAACACTACTAAACCCGGGCGCAACTATTTTTACAGCTGCTGCTGGCGATATCGATCCAGAGCGCTTACTGGATACCGGGCTTTACCAACAAAATGTGAAAACGCCTGATGTTGAAAAATGGTTGCGCGCGGAAGTCTACAAACCGGTTACAGCCGATCGAAAATTCGGCTTCGCCAGCGCCGCGTCATTAGTGCCATCAACTTCCCGCCATGATGAACGTATCCGCGCATTTGCGGTCATTTATGATGAGCCGGTGATGTGGCAAAGTTTGCTGGATGCGCTTGAGCTTTTAACCTCGATACGGGGAGACGAATTATTGCGCATCAAAGGTATTGTTAATGTGCTGGGCGAAACGACGCCGCGCGCGATTCATGGGGTACAACACACGCTGTATCCTGCCGCCAAATTATCCGCGTGGCCAGACGATGATCGGCGCACGCGCATCGTATTTATAACCCGTGATTTAAGTGAATCCTTTATCAGGGACACGCTCGACAGTTTTATCAAACCCGCTCGCTTGGCTATTCAAACGGGCCAATTTGCAGCATGACGCAGTGGATGATGCCGCTTGATTCTGACTAATCCGGCTTGATCCGACGCTACCCGTATTTATTAAGCATTACGCCCACTGGCTTTTTTTATTTTTTCCATTTATCTGCAGGCACCCATGAGCAAAAACGACTTGATACCCGCCACCATCCTTACCGGTTTTTTAGGCAGCGGCAAAACCACCTTGTTAAATCGTATTCTTCACGAGCGGCATGGCGAAAAAATTGCTGTGATCGAAAACGAGTTCGGCCAGGAAGGCATTGATAACGACATCTTGGTGCAGGACAAGGATGAGCAAATTATTGAAATGAATAACGGCTGTATTTGCTGCACGGTGCGGGGCGATCTGGTACGAATATTGGCTGAACTTGCGACCAAACGCCGCAAAGGCGAACTTAAATTTGATCGCGTCATTATTGAAACCACTGGCCTCGCCGAGCCCGGTCCGGTAGCACAAACATTTTTTATGGATGATTCAATTCATGATCAGTTCGTGCTCGACGCGGTCATTACGGTGGTGGATGCAAAGCACGCTCCCCAGCAGTTGACCGATAACTCGGAAGCCCGCGCCCAGATTGGCTTTGCAGACCGTTTGCTTTTGTCAAAAACAGATCTGGTGAGCGAAGAGGAAACCCGTCAGTTAATGGCGCGTTTACGAAAAATGAATCCGCGCGCGACTTTTCAGCGCGTCCATTTTGGCGAAACCCCGCTCAAGGAAATTCTCGATATTCGCGGCTTCAATTTAAATTCCATTCTGGATATCGAACCTGATTTTTTAACCGAAGATCATCACACTCATTCCGATGATGTGCAGTCGTTTGTATGGAAAGATGCGCGGGCTTTGGATATGGAAAAGATCGAGGCATTTTTATCGCTGCTGATCCAGACCTATGGTGTCGACATGCTGCGCTATAAAGGCGTACTCAACATTGCGGGGCAGAACAATCGCATGATTTTTCAGGGTGTCCACATGCTGATGGGTGGCAGTCCGGGCAAAGCCTGGCTGGCCGATGAGGCACGCGAATCAAAAATGGTGTTTATCGGCCGCAATCTACCGAAGAAAATTTTTATCGAAGGCCTGGCCTATTGCGTGGCAGACGATGCCAAAACCGCAATTGAAATAGCCTGATTAGCAAACGTAAAACGCCACAGAATAAGCCGTCATGCTGATTCAAATAAACCATCTAAGCGCAGGTTACCTGAACCGCAAAAATGCCACGATGACATCCGTTATTGCGCTTGATCGTCTGGATATTGCCTGCGGTCAGCACACCCTGTTGTTGGGGCCGTCAGGGTGTGGCAAAACAACCTTACTGAATATTTTAGCGTGCCTTGCAAGGCCGATTACAGGTGATGTAACTATTGACAGCGTACGCGTTGATTTATTAAGCGAAGCCAAACGCGATCATTTCCGTGGGCAAAAAATCGGCTTGGTGATGCAGCGCCTGCACCTGATTGCGGCGCTGACGGTGAGCGATAATTTATTGCTGGCCCAGCGTCTGGCGGGTGCTGCGAAAGATCATGCCGCCCATAGCAGCAATAGAACAAATAGTACAAACAGCACAAATTCCATCAACGTAATGCTGGAAAAATTAGGCATCGCACACAAAGCAAAATCTTACCCGCGTGAATTATCCCAAGGCGAGGCACAGCGAGTCGCGATTGCGCGTGCGGTGCTGAATAAACCGCTGCTGGTATTAGCGGACGAGCCCACCTCTGCGTTGGATGATCACCATGCCGAAGCTGCGATCTCGCTCTTGTTCGAGCAGGCGGAGGAGCATGGCGCCACACTAATCGTTGCAACCCATGATGCACGCATCAAATCGCGGTTTGCCCATATTGTTCAGCTTGGTCAACGCGCGTGAAGGCGCTCATGACGGCCTGCACACTTGCCAGCGCCTATTTGCGTGAACGGCCGCTGGCGACCTTCCTCAACATCCTGCTGCTTGGCCTCGGCGTGGGCACTATCATCGCGCTGACACTGACGCTGACTCAGGCTGAGCAGCGGATGGAACGTGATACGGCCGGGATTGATCTGGTCATCGGTGCCAAGGGCAGCCCGCTACAGCTTATTTTGTCATCGGTTTTTCAGGTCGATATTCCCACCGGCAATATTGGCCTTGAAGAAGCCGCGGCCATCATTGCGCTACCGCAGGTAAAACGCGCCGTGCCACTGGCGCTTGGCGACAGCTATAAAACTTTTCGTATTGTCGGCACGACCCCCGACTATTTGCATCTTTATGCCGCGAGCGTGCAATCGGGGCGTTTATGGGAGAAGCCGCTGGAAGCAGTGGTTGGCGCTGAAGTAGCCAAGGCAACCCAACTGCGCGTCGGCCAGTCGTTCGCGGGCGCACATGGTTTGGGCACCAGCACTGGACTCGCCAATGGCGATGGCAACAACAGTGATGCACACGCGGATCATCCCTATCAGGTTGTCGGCATATTGGGCACAACGGGAACCGTGATTGATCGACTGGTGCTCACCAGCCTTGAAAGCATTTGGCTGATCCATGATCATAACGATGAATATGAAGATACAAAAAAAGCCACGCAAGAAACGCATAAGGGCGGCCATGAGGTCACAGCTTATCTGATTGAATACGCAACCCCGCTGGCGGCGGCCTCATTCCCGCGCCGGGTCAATGCATCCAGCAGTATGCAGGCGGCTGCACCGGCGATGGAAACCGCCCGCCTGTTTGCATTGATCGGTGTGGGCATCACGACGCTGAAAGTATTCGCCGCCATCATGATGGTATGTGCAGGTCTGGGCATTTTTATTGGCTTGATGAACACACTCAATGACCGGCAAGCTGATTTGGCGCTGTTACGAGTACTGGGCGCTTCGCGCAGCACGGTCTGCCTTACGATCATGGCGCAAGGCTTCGCGCTGGGCTTGGCGGGCGTTATACTGGGGGTTGCATTGGGTCATGCTGGCGGCGAGTGGATGGGGTTTGTGATTGGTAAAACCCACCGCATTCCACTCACCGGCTGGACGTGGGCAAATGAAGAATGGTGGATTATCACGGCGGCGATCGGGCTTTCGATGATCGCGGCATTATTTCCTGCTTGGCGGGCGTATCGCGATGCGGTGCCTGAAACCTTGAACCGACTGTAATCATGAAGCCATGCGTCACACGGTTGAGCAAAAACATTGATGCACTAAAGCAGCCATTAAAGCAGGAGTCAGCATGAAAAAAATCACCTCTCCACAACCTCTGGCAGCGTTAATCCTGGCCATGATCTGCGCGCTGGCAGGCGTCATGATGCCGACCGCGCAGGCGCTACAACCGCAGCTGCCGGGCAAGCTCTCTGACGAGCAATTATTGGGCTATATCGGTAAGGAGCCGTTGCCGCCTGGGACGATCCCATGGCAGTTATTGCGTCAAGTAAAACTGGTGGAAAACAAAATCAAAGACGTCAAAACGGGCAAGTTACCTACTTCGTCCACATCAGCCATGACGCCTGAATTCGGCCCGCAAATTCGCGAGCTGGACAAGCAGGAAGTCAAACTTTATGGCTTTGTGCTTCCGCTCTCGACTGGTACGAAACAAAAACATTTCCTGCTGTCACCCCTACCTTCGCATTGTCCTTTCTGCGTCAACCAGGGCCCTGATTCGATGGTGGAAGTTGTTGCCAAATCGGCGATTGAATATAATCAGTGGGAGCCCATCGTCATGACTGGAAAACTGGAATTGGTCAACGACCCCTATTTGTTTTACCGCTTAACCAATGCTGAACCGGTCAAGTTTTAAATCCATGGCCACTTCCGCGTCTGTTAAACCAGGCTCTTCGCCACGGCCAGCCGATGTTGCTGGTGCCGCAAACAATCCAGCCCTGCTAGGCTCCGGCACATTTTCTGCTGAGCAGCTCTCCGCTGACAGCATCAGCTTTCCGGCTATCTATGAAGCCGCTATTTTTTATGCCGCTGATTGCTACGATGCTGCACAGGAGACCTTAAAAGAGCATCTCAAAACAACGGATGGCAAAAACAGTATCCGCACATGGCTGATGCTGTTTGACTTGTATCAGCTCACGCACAACCACCAAGATTTTGATTCACTGTCGATGCTGTTCACTGTCAAGTTTGAGCGCTCGCCGCCGATCTGGACTGAAGGTATGGATAATTCAGACCCACGGCGCAAAGAAAAGCGTGAGCGTAAAGATTTTTTTCTGCTGAATCCCGGCACTGAAGGCGCGTTGCTTGAGGAAATTGACAAGCTTGAGGTGTTCAGTAAAAAAATGGGCAGCAGTCGTATCGAATTCAGTAAAATATCTTCCATCCTGGTAGAAGAAGCGGAGCTTTTTTCCATCGTCTTCCAGCGCCTGCGTCGTCAAAAAATTCCGATCTGGTTTAACAATCTTGATGAATTTACCGCGCTGCTGAAAAAACATATTAACGAAGCGAATGGCCTGCCGCTGAATGCAAGTCAGGGCTACTGGTCGCTATTGTTTGAGCTGTACATACTGGACAGCAAGCTTGATGAGTATGAAGAGTTGGGCCTCGAATATGCCGTCGCTTTCGAAATGTCGCCACCCGCATGGGAAGCCGTGGTGCGACCAACCGGCGCGGGCGAATCCGGCTTGCCCGCCACCTCTTCTTCAGTAGCCAATACGCCCAAAGAATCCGTTGGCTTTTTGCTCAAAGGCGTAGTGGGTGCCACCAGCAAAGAAATGCTGCAGCAACTCTCCATTTACGCCAATACAAAACAGGAAGTGGTGGTGGATATGAGCGGATTGCTGCGGATTGATTTCAACGCGGTAGGTGGATTTTTTGAAGTTATCCGCGCTATTCACCTCTCGCAAAAACGCGTGATATTGTCCAACCTGAATGAATTAGTCGCCGCATTACTGGAGGTGTTTGGTATGACCAAGCATGCTATTTTGATGCGCAAAAAAACGGCGTAGCCGGTTTATCGTTGCCAACCGATTTTTATTACGGGTTTTTACTACAGATTTTTATGACCCAACTCTGCAATAAACCCAATTATCTACCTTTGGGCAGACTCACATTAAATTACTATGCCTACTGAACAATTTCATGGCACTACCATCGTCTGTGTAAGGCGCGGCACCCAAGTTGCGCTGGGCGGAGACGGGCAAGTGACGCTGGGCAACATTGTCGTCAAAGCGACGGCAACCAAAGTCCGCAAGGTCTATCAGGGCAAAATTTTGGTCGGTTTTGCGGGCAGCACCGCCGATGCATTTTCATTACTGGACCGGTTTGAGGCCAAGCTCGAAAAACATCAGGGTAACCTGATGCGATCTGCGGTTGAACTGGCCAAGGATTGGCGCACTGATCGCATTTTGCGCCGCCTGGAAGCGATGCTGATTGTGGCCGACAGCGGCAATACCTACATCATCACCGGCGCAGGCGATGTGCTGGAGCCAGAAGACCATGTGGCGGCCATTGGCTCGGGCGGCACATTTGCACAATCAGCCGCGCTGGCTCTGCTGCAAAACACCGCGCTTGCCCCTGCCGACATCATCAAAAAATCACTCACCATCGCAGCCGACCTTTGTATCTACACCAATCAGAACCATGTGATTGAGGTGCTCGGAACATAAGACTTTAGGGTTTTAGGGATTTTGTGGGCTGATCAAAACCTTTCCTGCCCAAACATATTTCCGGGCTTCGCGTCTCCCTGTTTTGCCCTCTTATCCTCATTCAATCACATTACATTCCGCCTTCCTACTTCTTCACCCGTCCCAAGATGATGACTCCCAAAGAAATTGTTGCTGAACTCGACAAGCACATCGTTGGCCAAGCCGCAGCCAAACGCGCGGTCGCGATTGCGTTGCGCAATCGGTGGCGGCGCAGCCAGGTGGCCGAGCCGCTACGTCAGGAAATTACTCCCAAAAATATTCTAATGATTGGTCCCACCGGTGTGGGCAAAACCGAGATCGCACGCCGTTTGGCAAAACTGGCAGATGCGCCGTTTATCAAGGTCGAGGCCACCAAGTTTACTGAAGTCGGCTATGTAGGTCGGGATGTGGATTCGATCATCCGCGACCTCACTGAGATCGCCATCAAACAAGCACGCGAAACCGAGGCACAAAAAGTACGGCATCTCGCCTCTGACAACGCGGAAAATCGGGTGCTTGATGCGCTGCTGCCGCAGGCGCGCAGTTTCGATTTTTATGGCAAACAGGGCGATCCTGACGAAGCCGAAGATACGACCCGCCAAAAATTCCGCAAGATGCTGCGCGAAGGCAGCCTCAATGATCGCGAAATTGAAATTGAAGTCTCGGCGACGCCGGGCTCCATGGAAATTTTTGGCCCACCCGGTATGGAAGATTTAACCCAGCAGATTCAGGGTATGTTCCAGAACATGGGCCAAACCCGTCGCCGCACCCGCAAGCTAAATATCAAAGAAGCACTGAAAGTATTGATCGATGAAGAGGCGATGAAACTTGTCAACGATGAAGATACCAAAATTCAGGCCTTACAGAACGTCGAGCAAAACGGCATTGTCTTCATTGATGAAATTGATAAAATCGCGAGCCGTTCTGAAGCCCATGGTGCGGATGTATCACGTCAGGGTGTGCAGCGCGATTTATTGCCGCTGGTGGAAGGCACGACGATCTCGACCAAATATGGCATGGTCAAAACCGATCATATTTTATTTATCGCGTCCGGCGCATTTCATTTGGCAAAACCCTCTGATCTGATTCCCGAATTGCAGGGGCGTTTACCGATCCGTGTAGAGCTGACCTCGCTCGCAATTGAAGATTTTGAAGCGATCCTGACCAACACGGATGCATGCCTCACCCGGCAATATCAGGCACTGCTTGAGACCGAAAATTTAACGCTGCAGTTCCCTGCCGATGCGGTCAGGCGTCTGGCCGAAATTGCTTTCGCGGTGAACGAAAAGACTGAAAATATCGGCGCACGTCGCCTCTACACCGTCATGGAAAAACTACTTGAAGAAATTTCGTTTGATGTTCTGGCGCATGGCAATACGTTCACCGTGACGGCCGCCTATGTTGATCAAAAGCTGGCGGTGCTGGCCGAAAACGAAGACTTGGCCCGATACGTTCTCTAATATCGATCCACTGAAACGGCTCACTGATGAGTACCACCATAAATAATATCGTCAATATTGCCGGCTACAAATTTGTTTCGCTCGATAATCTAACCGAACGCATCGTAGCGATTCGGGAAATAGCGACCGCGCACGCCATAAAAGGTACTGTGATCCTCGCCCCTGAGGGCATCAATATTTTTGTGGCCGGATCGCGTGAAGCAATCGACGCCCTGCTCGCCTATCTCCGTGCGATGCCTGAGTTTAGCGATTTGGCGGTCAAGGAAAGCGTATCTGCGCAACAGTCATTTCGCCGTCTTTTTATCAAACTCAAGCATGAAATCATCAAGCTGAATCGGCCCGACATCAATCCCGCGCTCACGCCAGCGCCGCGTTTGAGTGCAACCACATTACGACAATGGCTAAACGAAGGACGCGAGGTGGTGCTGCTTGATACGCGCAACCAATTCGAGATTGATCACGGCACTTTTTCAGGCGCAACCAGCATCGGCTTGGATCACTTTCCGCGATTCACGGCGCGTCTGAATGACTGGGCAGCAACTGACCCTGCGCTCAAAAACAAAACCATTGTTACCTTTTGCACAGGCGGCATCCGCTGCGAGAAAGCAGCACCGCTGATGCTGCAAAATGGCTTCACCCAAGTCTACCAGCTCGATGGTGGCATCCTCAAATATTTTGAAGAATGTGGTGGCGCGCATTATGAAGGCAACTGCTTCGTGTTCGATGAGCGCATTGCCCTGGATGCCACGCTTAATACCGTGTTGAATCCATCGACCAGACTCCGAGCCGAACAACCGACAGAGCCCGCTGTAGATTGTGCTAAATAAAAAACCTAGAACGCCTATTGACGGGAATCTTCAGCCATTTATGCTCCAAACGCCCCGTCCTTAGGCCTTCATCGCTTCATACAGCTTGGCCACACGCTCCATCACTTCCAAAATGTTATCGCAGGCTTTGACCACAAATTCCAGCTCGGTCGGTGAAGATTTATTGGCATTCAAGCGATCAATGCCCTGCTTCAAAAACAACCACTGGGTTTCAGCGAGCGCGAGTTCGCTCTTGAGCTGATCGGAGTTTTGCGCGGCACGGAGAAGCCGATCCATATCGTTACGATATTCAGCTTCAGCCTTCTTCAAGTCATTGGCAACCACGTCCGAGCGGATACCACCACTGCGGAACAGGTACAGTTTGGCAATGCGCTGCGACAGTGTGCGCAGATCACCGGCAGTGGCGATCAAATCGCTGCGAGGCGACTTGGCATACGCCTGAATCATCATCGCGCCTTTTTGCGAAATCCACACCAGCTCTTCATTTTGCTCGGCCAATTCTTTGGCGCTGGCCAGAGTGGCTGGCTTGGCTTCAATACCTTTGTAGTCACCGAATAACTGATCGAGCAATTCATAGTTTTCACGGATTTCAGCCGTTGGCGCAGTCGCCAGCAGTTCTTTTAAAGCAGCATCAAATTCTTTGAGTGAATCCTCAAGCTGACGACGCGCGCGGGGTTCCAATACCTTTTGGCCGATCATGCTAAAAGATTTTGTGATCCGCTCCGCCAACATGGGCTGGCGCGCCGCTTTATTCAGCGCGGTGGACGCGTTGAATTTTGACTTTGGCGGCTGAGCTACTGGCTTTTTTGGCTGTGCAATGACAGGCACAGTAACAGCCCCTTTAACTGGCCCGGCGGCAGGCGCTGGAGCTTGAGCCTGTACGCGAGTTGATATCACCGCTGACAGCAAGATAGCAAAAATGCTCAGGATTGCAACCATAAAGAGCCCTGAAAAACGGGCACGAGGTACGGTGTAAGGCGTCATATAAAATCCAGTTCCGAAAGGGTTATTTTTAATGTTAGCGTTTAGCATACGCCTCTGCTGCGGTCAGGATGTCAACAAATGAAAACCTGAAAACTAAGCACACTTTTTCACACCATCGGCATAATTCAATAAACCGCACCGGTAAAATCAACGATGATATTTTGCTCGACCGTATAAATCAGAAACGACTGTAGTTCAAACGCCTCATGGGTTTGTTGCGCAGCATCGGCCGCCATGGCGGCATCGGCGGCGTCGGCCAACACCTGTTGCTGAGCGCAGGCATTTAAAAAACCATATTGCGCCTTGGTCAGTTTCATCAAGGTGACATCCGCATCATCACGGTACACCATCAGGCAATCCCCGGACATCGCTACATCGCCTGGCTGGTTTGTATCACCCTCATTGTCTGCATTGCTTTGACTGTGGGTAGGGCTGTCTTCAGGCTGATGTGTTTGCCAAATATGAAACAGCGAATGCGCAGATTTGATCAAACGCACACTGGGATGCAAACTGAAAACCAGCGACGCGTGTTGATCGCCAGGCACAGCTGCGAGGCGCGATAAATCGAGGCTTGGGCTCTCTGCTGCATGAAATGCTTCATGCCATGCCCAATCCAGGCGCGCCATATCGTGCAAACAGGCATGGCTCGATACGGGTGCTGACCCCAGCAAATAATCGGCGAAAAAATCGGGCCACTCACGACCAAACTGATTCAGGTCGCCCGACGGTGATGGTGTTTGCTGAATAAAAATATCGGCCGCCGCCAAAAAAAGCGACGGCCCCATGATGGATTTTGTCGTCGGGTAAATATCGCCCAACGCCGCCCGCAGAGTGGTCATGATATTGCGCCGATAGATATTCATTCGAGCCGCAGGTGTCAGCACGCTGTGCGCGCTTTCACGAATATCAGGCATCAGAACGGGCACAGTCGGCTGGGAAACTAAGCCCAACACCGTATGCATAAATTCACGTTGCCGGTTATGCAGCATGGGGCACATGCGTCAATTTATGCGCCAAAATAGTGTTGGCTTTTGTGGCTTCCGCGATCAATATTTCCAGCTGCGGAATATCGGTATCCCATTCGATCAGGGTGGGCACTGCGCCGAATTGCGCCACGGCAGCAGCATAAAGTGCCCAGACCGGATCGCTGACCGCAGCGCCATGAGTATCAATCAGAATTTCACCCGTGTCCTGAAAGCCGGCCAGATGAATTTCGCCAATGTCGGCAGGCTTCATCGCGGCCAGATAGTGCAGCGGGTCAAAAGCATGATTCATCGCGTTCACATAAATATTATTCACATCAAGCAAAATACCGCAGCCCGCACGTTGCGCCACTTCGCGCAAAAATTCCCACTCCGGGATCGTTGAGTCGGTAAATTCAAGATAGCTTGAAATATTCTCAATCAGGATTTTTTGGCCCAGATAATCCTGCGCTTCGGACACGCGCGCAACGACATGGCGCAGCGATTCTTCCGTGTAGGGAAGGGGCAATAAATCGTTAAGGTAGCGGCCCTCAACCCCAACCCAGCATAAATGCTCAGACACCAACGCAGGCTCCAACCAATCCACCAGATGTTTGAGCTTTTGCAGATGCTGCAAATTCAACGGGTCAGCAGAGCCCAGCGATAAGCCGACACCATGCGCGCTGATCGCATAGTCTTGACGAAAGCGTTCGAGATAACGTAGCGGCGGGCCACCCGCGCCAAAAAAATTCTCACTGTGAATTTCCAGAAAACTGAGGTCCTGCGGTTGCGCCAGCAGCGCCTGATAATGCGGCGGGCGCAAACCTATACCTGCGAATGCAGGATCAAGCAGATGAGGTGTGCGCAGGTTCATGATTTAATAAATTATAAAAACAATGCCCTCAATCCGAGGGCATTGTTTTAATTCAGCTCACCCGCGTTGGTCAACCATAACGGGCAACCAACGCAGACGACTAAATTTGTCGTTAGTATTTAAGCGGATCAGCTTTGGATTCAGGCTTTTTTGCGGTGCCGCCCAATTTCTCGCATGCGCTTTTTTCGCCCTCTGCGAGTTTTGCCGGCTTGGCAACAAATTTCCATTCGTCAGGTGCATTGTCTTTGTCGGCTTTGCCGGCGCATGAATGGTTAGCGGTACCGCAATCATTCATATTTTTTTTCGCAATGCCGTAGCATTTTTCTTTTTTTGGCTTGGCATCCTGCGCAGCTGCTGCACCGCTAACCGATGACAGGGCAACAAGGCTGGCGATGGCAGAAGAAAGAATAAGACTGGATTTCATGTTTTGCTCCTTTAGCAAGATAAATAGTGTGGGCAGTACATACAGGTGATGCGTAAAAGACAATCAGAATGAGGCAGGATCTTTGCTAACGCTTGACTGGCTGGGTACGACGACATCATTTTACAAACTTTGTAAGCTCTTGGTATTACGGACGGTCGTTAGCATCGGATTCAGGCAAATCTTCGGTACCGTTTTAGCGCGTCACGTTCTTCGCAGTATTGCAGCCAGCACTTTCAACACGAGCACCTTCAGCATAACGAAAAGCCAGCCGTCTGAGAAAATCAGACTTCCCATAAAATCTGTCAATGCCCGCCAGTGCGGTGAGCAGCGTTTCCTGCACCACCTCCTCAGCTTGCGCAGCGTCACGCTTTAGAGCCATGGCGAAACGCAGCAAATAACCCTGTTGGCTTTCAACTTTGCTGAAAAACCGATTACGCCGTTGGGCATTTGGTTTTGGAACGATATTAATTGTGTTTGTCGCAAGGCTGGTAAGGTCGCTTGCGCCGGATAGCGGCGTTAAAGAGTAGCTGCACCAGAAAAATCCATTTGCCGCCACGCCTCAAAGACCATTACGGCGACGGCGTTGGATAGATTCAAACTTCGGTTATCAGGCAGCATCGGCAACTGCAGCCGACACTCATTGGTGAATTCATTCTGCACGCTTTGCGGCAGCCCTTTGGTCTCCTGACCAAAAACAAACACATCGCCATCTCTGAACGTCGGCACGTCATATCGTGTCGGTGCAGGATTTTCAACCGCGAAAAAACGCTGCTGATCCCAAGCGTCGCTCAGCGCTTCGCGACAAGCTGCCCAACTGGCGTGATGCCGAACATGGGCAAGCTCATGATAATCCAGGCCCGCACGCTTTACGCGCGTATCGTCCCACTCAAAGCCGAGCGGATACACCAGATGCAAACTTGCGCCCGTGTTGGCGCATAGCCGAATCACATTACCGGTATTGGGCGGAATTTCAGGCTGGTAAAGCACAACGTGCAGCATCAGTGTCCGCCCGTAAAATAAGGCCGCTTCATGCTAATGATGCGGGTGCGCCGCACGTGCGCAAGCCCACGCTTCAACATAAATAGCGCCTGCATTTTTAAGCGCTTTTGCGGCTTCAGAGAACGTCGCGCCCGTGGTCATCACATCATCCACAATCGCAATGCGCTTGCCTTCAACATTGACGGCGCACGCAAACGCGCCACGCACATTTTTCAGGCGTTCCTCGCGTTTTAGACCGCTTTGCGGACGGGTCTCGCGCACGCGCTGTAAGCCATCCGCCAAGAATTTTATTTCCAGCCGAAGCGCCACTGCGCGGCCCAGCAAAGCAGACTGATTAAAGCCGCGTTCTGCCAAACGTTTAGCCGCCAGCGGCGTCGGCATGATGAGGTCGGGTAATGGGTAAGCAAGCTGACCCGATCGGGATAATTGCTCAACGGCATCCGTATTGGTATTAGCATGAATACCAGCACCCGCCTTTTCCAAAACGCGCGCCGCAATCGCGTCGGCAAACATTCCGGTAAAGACCAGATTGGCGCGGAATTTATAGGCTTGAATCAAACGATCAACCGGAAAATCATAGCGAAATGCTGTAATCGTATGGTCAAAATACGGCAACTCGGCTAAGCAAACACCACATTCGCCTGCCTCGCTTGCATCCTGCGAATGCTCGGCAAGGGGAGCTGCACAACGCGTACATGATGGCCCAATCGAACGCGGCAGCCCCGCTTCGCATGGAGCACAAATAACATGGGGCGCAGACGAACCGCAAAGAGCGCAGTCCTGCGGACTCAAGCGTGCAAAGAGTGTTTTGAATGTACGGATGGTGGTGGCTGAAAAAATACGTCTGCTCAATTTATAATCAATTGTCGTTATTAATAAACGGCGAAGTTGACATAGTTAACTGCTTTGGGGATCATTACGGAATCGTTATTTTAGCTGAAGTATTTGCATACCAGCTTGACCTTGGCAATCAACTTGGCCGCTCATTGGCTATTGATGCGGTTATTCACTCCATTTATCCTATTTTGCAGAGAAAAAATCATGGCGCTATCGACCGACGTAACCACTTCTGTGCAACCTGTTACCGTGCCGACATCATGGCTCGCAGGCAGTGCTGCCGCCAATTCATCTGCGCATTTAGCTACATCACCGCTTTCGATTGATGAAATCGAGGCGTTGTTTAATTTGCCGTTCAGTGATTTGATCCATCGTGCGCAAATGGTTCATCGTGCTCATCATGACGCGAATAAAGTTCAACTCTCCACTCTGCTGTCCATCAAGACCGGCGGCTGCTCTGAAGACTGCGGCTATTGCCCGCAAGCGGCGCGCTATCATACTGAGGTTGAGAATGAAGCAATGCTCGATCTGGCCACTGTCGTAGCTACCGCCAAACTTGCCAAAGAAAACGGTGCATCGCGTTTTTGCATGGGTGCTGCGTGGCGCGGGCCGAAGCAGCGTGATCTTGATCCGGTACTCGACATGGTGCGCGAAGTAAAAGCACTCGGCCTCGAAACCTGCTGCACCCTCGGCATGTTAAAAGACGGCCAAGCGGAACAGTTAAAAAAAGCGGGTCTTGACTACTACAACCATAACCTCGATACGGCGCCGGAATTTTATGGCGAAGTTATCACCACCCGCGACTATCAGGATCGGCTTGATACGCTGGGTCGGGTACGCGATGCAGGCATGAATGTGTGCTCCGGTGGCATTGTCGGCATGGGTGAATCGCAGCGCGAACGCGCTGGCCTGATTGCGCAATTGGCCAATCTCGACCCGCAGCCGGATTCAGTGCCAATCAATTATCTGGTGCAAGTCGAGGGTACGCCGCTGCACGATAAAATGGCCGGTGAGAAAGCAATTGACTGGACCGAATTCGTACGCACAATTGCCGTGGCGCGTATCACCATGCCAAAAAGTTTTGTGCGTCTATCGGCAGGCCGACAGGAAATGAATGAAGCCACCCAGGCAATGTGTTTTTTAGCGGGTGCCAATTCGATTTTCTACGGCGAAAAATTACTCACCACCGGCAATCCGGATGTAACGCGAGACCGTGCTCTGTTTGAAAAATTGGGGATCAGTCCACTGTAGCGCTATTATTTTATCGCGCTATTGATTTTTTCGATTTTTCGATTTTTTTTAGCCCCCTCTCCCCCTCCACCCTCCACCCTCCACCCTCCTCCTCCGGTCGCTATGCCCACCGCTGATTTCGCTATCCTTTTGTCCGAGCTTGCACAGGCTGATCAACTACGTTCGCGGCGCTTGGTAACGAGTCCTCAGGACGCATCGATGATCGTCGATGGCGAACGCGTCATGTCGTTTGCCAGCAATGATTATTTGGGCCTCGCCAATCATCCTCGTGTCGTCGAAGCGGCGATGCGCGCACTCAAGCGCTATGGTCTGGGTGCGGCTGCATCACACATGGTGACAGGGCATATGCAGCCGCATCATGACCTGGAAATTCGTCTGGCCAAATTTCTAAGCTTGCCAAAAGCGCTGTTATTTTCTTCTGGCTATGCGGCCAATTTGGGCATATTGACGGCGCTCGCCGGACGCGGTGACACCGTCTTCGCCGACAAACTTAACCACGCCTGCTTGAACGACGGTGTGATTCTATCGCGTGCCACTTTTAAACGCTATGCGCACAACGATGTCGCCAAACTTGAAATCCTGCTAGCTGCAGCGCCCGTCGGCGGGCGTAAAATTATTGCAACCGATGCGGTCTTCAGCATGGATGGCGACATCGCGCCGCTGGCAGAATTGTTGGCCTTGGCTGAGCAATACAACGCGCTCCTGGTCATCGATGATGCACATGGGTTCGGCGTGCTCGGCTATCGCGGCAAGGGCGTGCTTGAGTTGCTGAATCTGAAAAGCGAACGCATCGTTTATATGGCTACGCTCGGCAAAGCCGCAGGTGGCTATGGCGCTTTTGTGGCAGGGCATGAAGATGTGATCGAGTGGATCATGCAGACTGCGCGTACCTATCTTTTCGCTACGGCCACGCCGCCAGCTATCGCTGCCGCCATGCTGGTGAGCCTTGACGTCATGACTGAAGATCATGAACGCCGCCGACATCTGCGAACCCTGATCGATTTTTTTAGTGACTCCCTGAAATTACAATACGCTAAAGCACCTTTCTCTCAAACCGCGATTCAGCCGATTATCGTTGGCGACAACGCCACCGCCATCGCATTCTCAGAAGCCCTGCGCGAGCGCCATATGCTGGTGCCCGCGATTCGGCCACCGACTGTACCGGCAGGCACTGCCAGGTTGCGTGTATCGTTATCCGCCAACCACACCATCGATGATGTGTTTGATCTAGTGACGGCCATAACCGATATTGAGGTGCTGTTGCTGGGGCAGGATCAACGATGAGCATTTTTGTTGACGTAATTGACGATGTCATGGACGACGCTAATGCGTCAAATGAAAAAGCAGGCTCACATCAAAACAAACCGTCGCTGATGCTATTGCACGGCTGGGGTTTGAATGGTGCAGCGTGGGACAATGTGCGCCAATTACTTGCGCCGCATTACAAGCTGCTGATTGTTGATCTGCCCGGGCACGGCTATTCCCGGGATGAGCCTTTAACCACGCTTGATGCCGCCGCTGATGCGATTGCTAACGCCATGCCCCATCCGATGCATCTTCTCGGCTGGTCACTCGGCGGACAAATCGCGCTGACAGTGGCGTATCGGCACGCAGCGCTGGTAGATAAATTAGTGCTCGTCAGTACCACGCCGCGTTTTGTAGTGGCTGATGATTGGCCTTATGGTAAAAAGGCAGCTGTACTGGATGATTTTGCGAAGCGACTTGAAACTCATTATGCCGCCACCATTCGCGGCTTCCTTGCGCTACAAACCATGCATCAGCCGAATGCGCGTTCCACCATTGCCGAGCTGCAGACTGCCATGAGCGCGCGTGGTGAGCCATCGGCATTATCGCTGCAGGCGGGCCTGAATATTTTGCGAACCAGTGATGTACGCGAACTGCTCGCGACTGTTCCGCATGCCAGCCTCGTCATTCAGGGCGATCATGATGCATTAACTTCCGAGGCTGCTGCGCACTGGCTAGCCGGACATTTGCCCAACGCAAACTATGCATTGATGCCACATGCCGCACACGCGCCGTTTTTATCGCATCGTGAATTATTTTTGGAACATGTTACGAAGCATCTCCGGCGATGAACGCCCCCGCTTTACCCACGAAACAACAGGTCCGCCGTTCGTTCGGCACCGCCGCTGACACTTACGACGAAAACGCGTTTTTGCAACGCGAAATTGCCAACCGCTTATTTGAGCGTCTGGACTATATCAAGCTCAATCCTGAACGCACGCTTGATCTCGGCAGTGGCACCGGTTATGCCACGCGAAAATTGCGTGAGCGCTATCCTGACAGCAAGATTGTTTCGCTGGATTTAGCGCCACCGATGCTGCAATTCGCACGCAATGCATTGGCTCACACATTGCTTCAAACACCAGCACTGGCGCGCTTCTTCAAGGCATTTAGCAGGAAAATTACCCCTCAATATGTTTGCGCAGACGCAGAATCACTGCCCCTTGCCGGCGACAGTATTGATCTCGTTCTTTCCAGTCTGGCCCTGCAATGGTGTGATCCTGAACGGGTAGCCAAAGAAGTGGCACGCATCCTGAAGCCGAATGGACTTTTCATGTTTACAACCTTCGGCCCCGATACCTTAAAAGAGCTGCGCCAATCTTTTCGCAGCGTGGATGACAAACCGCATGTGAATGATTTTGTTGATATGCACGACATCGGTGACATCCTCGTTCAAGCCGGCTTTGCTGACCCGGTGATGGATCAGGAAACAATCACGCTTACCTACACGGATTTGAAAACCATGCTGCGCGAGCTCAAAGGCATCGGCGCACACAATATATTGCCGGGCCGCAAGCCGGGCTTGATGGGGAAAAAAAGCTGGCAGACATTGCAGACCGCCTATGAAAAATTTCGCACTCATGATCGCCTGCCTGCCACCTACGAAGTCGTTTATGGTCACGCCTGGAAACCGGCATTTTCAAAGCGCAAAACCATTGATGGCGAACAGACTATTGAGCTTGCGGAATTCAAACGAATGGTCCGTAAAAATTAAACGCAGCTCTTAATACAACTTTGAGTACAACTTTAAATGCAACTTCCAGCACAGAATCAGCCATGAAAAATTATTTCATCACCGGTACTGATACGGGTGTGGGCAAAACCTTTGTCACCTGCACTTTATTGCATATGTTGCAAGCGCGAGGGCTCAAGGTTGCGCCGATGAAACCGGTCGCGGCGGGAACCATAGATATCGATGGCCACGCCATAAACGATGATGTTGCTGCTCTGCAGGCGATTACCCAACATCGATTTGCATCGGGCGACGTCAACCCCTATTGCCTGCGCGAAGCGATTGCGCCCCATCTGGCTGCCAGGCATGAAAATATTGTGATTGATGCCCAGGCAATTCGCGCCGCGTTCGACAGACTTGCCGCACAAAGTGATTGCGTACTGGTCGAAGGCGCAGGCGGCTTTTTGGTGCCACTCAATGCCACGCATTCCATGGCGGATATACCGGCATTACTTGGCCTAGAGGTGATTCTGGTGGTTGGCATGCGGCTGGGCTGCCTGAATCATGCCTTGCTAACGGCAGAAACCATTCGCACGCGCGGCTATCGACTAGCAGGCTGGGTGGCGAATGTGGTTTCGGCAACGCCGATGCACCGACTGGATGAAAATATCGCGACGCTGCAATCAATGCTGTCTGCGCCCTGGCTGGGAACCATTCCTTGCATACTGGCGTCTGAAAATACATCTGCGCCCCCGATTGCGGCAGCCGCGTATTTACATATCAATTCTTTACTTTAAAAAACGGGCTTTAGCTTTGTGATGAAAAAAAAATCAACTTCGGTTTCCCTGATCGCGTTCGTAGCGTTGTGCGGTTTCGCCAGCATCACGTTTGCCGAAAAACCGTCGCCGCCATCACCCATTATTGTTTCCCATGTATGGGCCAAAACAAGCATACCCGGTAGCGCCGTTTCGGCAGCCTATATGCAAATCCAGTCAAACCAAAACGTCAAGTTGATCAAAGTCGAGACCACCGCAGCCAACATGGTTGAAATACACAATATGCAAATGAACGGTGACGTGATGGAAATGAACGCGGTTGATGCCGTTGATGTACCGGCACATAAAATGGTTGAGCTTAAACCGGGTGGCCTCCATGTCATGCTAATGCAGGTGAAGCAACCTATCAAGAACGGAGACAGAGTACCCATGACACTCACCTTCGAAGACGCCGACAAAAAATTGATCCGCATGAAAGTTGAAGCCATTGGCCAGGATAAAAATAAGCAAAAGTAATTAAAAAAACTCATCCAAAAAAATGCCCCGGATAATCCGGGGCATTTTAGTGTGGA